>TARA_R100001143_G_scaffold63548_1_pt1 | contig 81318 bp, 79 predicted proteins | sample TARA_R100001143 | Tara Oceans TARA_R100001143 (sample SAMEA2621300) | marine metagenome | biome: marine biome (ENVO:00000447); feature: mesopelagic zone (ENVO:00000213); material: "saline water (ENVO:00002010), including plankton (ENVO:xxxxxxxx)" | depth 800 m | reverse complement strand
TGTCGGCTAGGAGAGAGCGTGCAGGCGATGTGGTTCATCGTCAAGAGCTCTCGACGCCGTCCGACAGGTCGATCCCAAATAACCGCGTACCACACTAGGCATGAATTACAGAACGCCGCGGCTTCTTAAGACCCGCAGCGTTGACAGGATTGCCAGTGAATCATCCATGGCATCATGGGCCTTGCCGTCCGGTTCCAGGCCCACGAGCTTGGGTAATTGATTGGAATGGCTGGTCGCGAATTCAGGGCCTACCCGCCGCCCCAGAACCCCTGAAATCTCGGCAAAGCGTGTCCATTTCGGCGGTTTGACGCCGTGCAATTTGCAATTTTCCACCAGAACATCGGGGTCGCCCGAATAGGACAGGATGGCGCGGGCCCCCTCACAGAAATCCATGAAAACATCCAAAGCTTCTTCAAAATCGAAGCCTTCGGTATCAATGGCATCCTGATCAATACCCGTCAGGGTGATGATATAGTCGGATAGCTGGGGGTTTTTGACGGGTGTCACCAACATGACCAGACGCCCGACCTCTGTCAGTTTGGCATCGTCCTTCACCCGCACAGCGCCGATCTGTATGATTTCCCGGGCTTCCCAGGGTTCGGACCAGCCCCGTTCCAGGCTGCCTTCCCACGCGGTGAATTCCAGGTCAAAAATGACAATGTCGCCGCCCTTTTGATTCGGGTCGAACGGGTCTTGCGGGTGTGTTGTGGTATCGTTCATAGGTCCAATGCACGCATCAATCGGTTAACAGCTTCCGGCATCGCATCGATTGGCACTGCGGAAAATCCCAACAGTAAACCCCGGTCTGTGGTTTCGTCGGCATAGTAGGCGCTTAACGCCGATACAGCCACCCCCAGTTCAGCCGCGCGGCTCTGAATTTCGCGGTCGCTCTTGCCCGGCGCAATATCAGGTGTAAACCGCGCCAGCAGGTGCATTCCCGCCTCTGACGGGGCAATGATAATCCTGTCCCCCAAGCGGTCTTTCAGCATCGCATCCAGGGCGGCCCGGCGTTCCGCATACAGCCGCCGCATGCGCCGCAAATGGGCGGCAAAATGCCCTTCCTCGATAAAGGCGGCCAGGGCGGGCTGCGCGATGGTGGAGGGATGATCGTCCAGCGCAGCGCGGGCCAGTCGGAACGGGTCTGCCAAATCTGCGGGCACCACCAGATAGCCGATGCGCAAGGATGGAAACATGACCTTAGAGAAGGACCCCGCATAAACAACCCGTCCATCGCGATCCAGCCCCTGCAATGCAGAAAGCGGCCGACCTGAATAGCGATATTCGCTGTCATAGTCATCTTCCAGCACCCAGCCATCGGTGCGTTGCGCCCAGTCCAACAGCTTCAAGCGCCGGGCCAGGGTCATGGTGACGCCCAGTGGATATTGGTGGGACGGCGCAACACAGACAAGGCGGGCACCTGGAACCTTTGCTTCGCCCGCATCGATATCGATGCCTTCCAGGTCGACCGGTGCCGTTGCGGGCCGAATCCCCGCGCCCAGTAAGGCCCCGCGCACACCTGGATAGCCAGGTTCTTCCATCAGGGCGACATCGCCTTCATCCAACAGGACATGACAGGCCAGGCCGATTGCCTGTTGAACGCCAGCGACGATGATCACTTGTTCCGCCTCACACCGCACCCCTCTAGCCGTTGCCAGATAATCCACGATGGCTTGGCGCAGGGGAAGATAGCCCGCTGGTTCCGCCTGGGCCAGCAGCGCACGCGGTGGCCGTCGCCAGGCCTTGGTCATCAGCCGGGACCAGACATCGAACGGGAAGCTGTCCAGATCCGGAAGGCCGATGGCAAAAGCAGGCGTGCCGCGATTGCTGCGCCCCCCGCGAAGCGCCGCCAGTCTGGCCCCCCGCTGGGACAGGCCCTGTCGGCGGGGCTTTCGGGCCCCTGGATTCTGAACAACCTTGCGCAGGGACAGCGCATCTTCGGGCAACTCGTCGGAAACGAAAGACCCGGCCCCGACCTTTCCCACCAGATACCCTTCGGCAAAAAGCTGATCAAAAGCCCCGGTCACCGTGTTGCGGGAAATTGCCAGTTCCCGCGATAAGGTCCGGCTGGATGGCAGGCGCGATCCGGCCTTCAGGCGCCCATCCAGGATCAGCGCCCGCATCTGGTCATATAGCTGACGGTGCATAGGCTCCGCCGCGTGACGGTCCAGGGATAGGGGAAGGACGGTGCCATCTGAAACACGCCGTGCCATTGCCGGATGCCCGAATTGTTAAGTGGACCCAAACAATCTTCTATTTCGGCCCTTACAGGCAAGCCATTTATCGATCATATAGGTGATTGTTCTGATGTCTTATAAGGATTTACCCAATGACCGACCTGATCATCCGCCCGATCACCGCTGACGACTATAAGGGCTGGGACCCGCTATATCTGGGCTATGCGGAATTTTACAAAGTCGCCAGCAGTGTGGAAAAGCGCCGCATCGTGTTTGAGTGGATTCTGGACCCCAACCATGTGGTTGAGGGACTGGTGATAGAACGGCAGGGTCGCCTGATCGGGCTGGCCCATTATCGCGAAATGCCAAGGCCTCTGCACGGCATGATGATGGGGTTCCTGGATGACCTTTTCATCGCTCCCGACGCACGGGGCGGGGGTGTCGGATTGATCATGTTTGAGCATCTGAAACAAATCTGTCGGGATCGGGGCTGGACAGTGATGCGGTGGCTGACCCAGGATCACAATTACCGTGCCCGGGCGCTGTATGATCAGATCGGTGCGAAATCACAGATGAATCTGTATGAAATGACTGTTGAGTGAGGAAGACTCCAAATGACGGACAGTTCGGACGCTTTCATTCCAACGGATCGGTCCAGAATTCGCCGATCCCATGAAAAGGCGCGATATGACAAGGAAACCGTCTATGCCATCGTGGATGCAACGCCGCTGTGTCATGTCGGCTACAGCATTTCGGGCCAGCCCTATGTGACGCCAACGCTGCATTGGCGGGTGGGTGATATTCTGTATTGGCATGGTTCATCCGCCAGCCGGATGTTGAAGCCAACGAAGAAAGGGCTTCCGGCCTGTGTGACCGTCACTCATTTCGATGGGTTCGTGCTGGCCCGGACCTCTTTCGAACACACCGCCAACTTCCGCACCGCCATGCTGTACGGCACCGCCAAGGCGATGACGGACAGGGATGCGAAGGAAGAGGCCTTGCGGGTCATGATGGAGGGATTGTTTCCGGGCCGCTGGGCTGACTTGCGCGCCAGCACAAATCAGGAGTTGAAGGCGACAACTGTCGTTGAAATGCCAATCGATGATGCCGCCGCCAAGGTCCGAACCGGCCCACCGGACGATCCTGAGGAAGATTATGCAACAGAACGGGTCTGGGCAGGGGTTTTACCGCGTCAAGAAATCTGGGATGCGCCAGTAGATGATCCCAGATTGTTACCTGGGGTGACAGTACCGGATTATCTGAAATAAGTTCTGGTTAGAAATCAAAGCAACGGCCAGCTTTTTCCCAATCGCCATAGCGGGTGGGTTCCAGGCCTTTTGGGCCGCCGACTTCTTTTTCGACATCGCCCTTGGCTTCGGCCTCTTTGCGCCAGCGTTCGCCTGCGGCCTCCGCCTTTAATTCTGCCAGGCGACGTTCGTCGACGCCTTTCAGGTCGTCCTGTGTGACGCCTTCGGGCAGGTCCATCGGGGCGGGTTTCTTTGCCGCCGATGGTTTTGAGGTTTTGAATAGGCCGGATAGTTTGCTCATACCCCCAGATATAGGCGAAAAACGGCGCAGGGCAAGGGTATTGCGGCCCCGCGACCTATCTTGATCTGACGCCACAACATCCCATCTTTAGAGGGGTTCCACACTTTGTAGGATAGGAAAAGACACCAATGAACACGATGCGCACGGCGCTGTTGATGGCCGCGATGACGGCCCTGCTGGGTGTGTGCGGCTATCTGATCGGCGGGCAGGGCGTGATGCTGTTCGCGCTGGCCTTTGCCGGGATCAGCAACATGATCGCCTTCTGGAACGCTGATAAGATCGTGCTGCGCATGCATAATGCGAAACAGGTCGATCAGCATTCTGCGCCCCAACTTTACAATACGGTGGCGGAACTGGCACAGCGTGCGGATCTGCCCATGCCCAAGGTCTATATCATCGATACGGAACAACCCAATGCATTTGCGACCGGGCGCAACCCGGATAATGCGGCCGTTGCGGCCACCAGTGGCCTGATTCGCCTGCTGTCCCCCGAAGAACTGGCAGGCGTCATGGCCCATGAACTGGCCCATGTGAAGAATCGCGACACGCTGACCATGACGGTGACGGCAACCATTGCCGGTGCGGTTTCCGCCCTGGGCAGTATGGCGATGTTTGGCAGCCTGTTTGGCGGCAATCGCAACAGCCCGCTTGGTGGATTGGGCGCGCTGATCGTGATGCTGGTCGGGCCAATTGCAGCGGCCATGGTCCAGATGGCAATCTCCCGGACGCGCGAATATTCTGCGGACCGCATGGGGGGCGAAATCTGTGGCAACCCGCTTTGGCTGGCCTCCGCGCTTGGTAAATTACACACCGGCGCGGCGCGCATTGATAATGAGGCGGCGGAACGCAACCCGGCCACGGCGCATATGTTTATCATCAATCCCTTGCATGCACGTCGCATGGATGGGCTGTTTACGACCCACCCCGCGACGGAAAACCGCATCGCCGCCCTGCAGGAATTGGCGCGGGAAATGGGCGTTGAATCCTCGTCCCAGCGCGCTTCCGCTCCCCAGGTTCAGCCAACGCGAAAATCCCGTATTCCCGTGACGGAAAAGCGCGGGCCCTGGGGTCGGTAAGAACAGCATAATGGTTTCGCCAGGCATGTCACTGGAAGCATCCTTTTTGCTTAAAATCCCACCTGGATGTCGCAAAGCAGGTGATTTTAGCCCCATCCAAGCTTGACCGCCCGGATGGAGACACCTACACATTCCCGCTAAGTTTTGTGGGGGAAGCCCTCTGTAATTTTCAAAAAAGGAGCACGCGGATATGAAGGTCTTGGTGCCGGTCAAACGCGTCGTTGATTATAACGTCAAAATTCGTGTCAAAGCGGATCAGACGGGTGTTGAAACGGCGAATGTGAAAATGTCGATGAACCCGTTCGATGAAATTGCTGTCGAACAGGCTGTGCGTATGAAAGAAGCCGGTCAGGCTGATGAAATCATCGCTGTCTCCATCGGCCCGCAACAGAGCCAAGAAACGATCCGCACGGCACTGGCCATGGGCGCAGATCGCGGCATCCTGGTTCAGCATGATGGCGAAATACAGCCGCTGGCCGTTGCCAAGCTGTTGAAGGCCATTGTGGATGCGGAAGGCCCGGGCATCGTGTTATGCGGCAAGCAGGCGATTGATGATGACGCCAATCAGACCGCACAGATGCTCTCAGCCCTGTTGGGCTGGTCCCAGGCGACCTTTGTGTCCAAGCTGGAAATCGGCGATGGCGAAGCAACTGCGACGCGCGAAGTCGATGGCGGTCTGGAAACCATCAAGGTCAAACTTCCGGCTGTATGCTCGGTTGATCTGCGTTTGAACGAGCCGCGCTATGCCTCGCTGCCCAATATCATGAAGGCGAAGAAGAAGCCGATCGACATGAAGACCCCGGCAGATTTCGGTGTTGATCCGACCCCGCGTCTGACCACGCTGAAAGTCGTTGAGCCGCCACCGCGTCAAGCCGGTGTGAAGGTTGCAGACGTGGCCGAACTGGTCTCGAAGCTGCGCAACGAAGCAAAAGTCATCAGCTAACCCGCACCTGAAGGAGAATGAAGATGAGCAATCTGGTCATCGCCGAACATGATGGTGCGGAAATCAAGCCGCATACCTTAAACACCATTGCTGCTGCTAAGGCTGCGGGCGGGGACATTCATGTCGCCGTGATCGGGTCGGGCTGTCAGGCCGCTGCCGATGCCGCTGCGAAGATTGCAGGCGTTTCCAAGGTTCTGTTGGTCGACAGCGCCGAATATGAAAACCAGATGGCCGAAGCGGTTGCCCCGGCGATTGTGAAACTGGCCGATGGGTACAGCGCGGTTTTCGCCCCGGCCAATACCTTCGGTAAAAATGTGATGCCCCGCGTTGCGGCCCTGATGGACATTCAGCAATTGTCTGAAGTTTCGGCAGTTCTGGGCGACAAGACCTTTGAGCGTCCCATCTATGCCGGGAATGCCATCGCAACGGTCAAATCTGCGGAAGCGACCGATATCGTAACCGTCCGTATGACCTCGTTCGAACCAGTTGAAGCAGAAGGCGGGGCCGCCAGCATCGAAACCGTGTCTGGCACCGGTGCACAGGATCTGTCCAGTTTCGTAGGTCAGTCCGTGGTCAGCAGCGACCGTCCTGAATTGACCTCTGCCAAGATTGTTATCTCTGGCGGGCGCGGCATGCAGAATGGTGAAAACTTCGGCATGCTGGAAAAGGTCGCAGACAAGCTGGGGGCCGCTGTTGGTGCGTCCCGTGCCGCTGTTGATGCGGGCTTTGTGCCAAACGATTATCAGGTCGGTCAGACCGGTAAGGTCGTGGCACCGGACCTGTATATTGCCGTGGGTATTTCCGGTGCCATTCAGCACCTGGCGGGTATGAAGGATTCCAAAGTGATCGTTGCGATCAACAAGGATGACGAAGCCCCGATCTTCCAGGTCGCTGATTATGGTCTGGTTGCGGATCTGTTCGACGCCGTGCCTGCCCTGGAAAAAGAACTGGGTTAAACCGCAGTTCACTATGGTGCAAAGCGCCCCTTGCAGACCCTCTGCAGGGGGCGTTTTCTTTGGCGTGCTTGACAATTTTCACCTTGAAACGCTACAGCAACGGCGCATTTACCCTAATGTGCAATCAGATCAGAAGGCTTGTCCCATGCATCGCATCGTCAAACACTGCCACGGCGTCGCAGAAACGATGGCGTTGGGGCGGACGCTTGGTCAGGGTGTTCCGGCAGGAACGGTGATCTGTCTGCAGGGGGAGATGGGCGCGGGCAAGACCCATTTCGTCAAAGGACTGGCCGAAGGGCTGGGGGTAGCAGAACAGGACCATGTGATCAGCCCGACCTATGACCTGGTGCATGAACATGGCGATCCCTGCCGGCTGGTGCATATCGATTTATATCGCATTGCTGTCCCCGGCGCAGAAGACGTTGAATGGTTGCTGGGATATCTGAATGAAGCCGACACGATAAAGGCCATCGAATGGCCAGAGCGGATTTCCGATGTCATGCCGCAAGAGGCCCTGACAATTGATATCGCCTTTGGTGCCGATGAAGGCGACCGCATCATCACCCTCAGTGCGGCCCAGCCGTTCGCCTTTGACCTGTAAAAGTGTCTGATATCTTATGCGAAAAATTCTAATCTCTGCCATATCGTCCCGTGTCTATGTCGCGGCCATCCAGGACCAGCAGGTCGTCTTTCTGGAGGCGGAAAACGCTGCCCGCACGACATCCAGCTTTATGGCAAGGCATACCGCCCGCGCGCTGCACGTCATGGGGGGTGTTGACGCGCTGGGGGTGCTGGTGGGGCCGGGATCCTGGACCGGGGCGCGTATCACGATTGCGACGGCAAAGGGGCTGGCCCTGGCGACCCAGTGTCCGGTGACGATGATTCCAACCCATGATCTGGTTTGGGCCGCGCGGGGGCCTGGGTCATCGGGCCGGGTGGTGATCTGGGCGGCAGAGCGGGAACCCTGGCACGCCACCTATCAGAATGGTGCGCGTATTGCCGCAGTCGAACCGATTGAGATTGGCAGTTGGACCTTGCAGCAGGTAACTGAAGGCAAGTTTGATCGCAAAACCCATGTGCTTTTTGATGTGGGGCGGGACGCGCCCCTGCTGGAAGAACCATTCCAGGCAGACCTGATGCTGCGGGCCTTTGATATCGCGACGACGGCGGATGGCGCGGTTGGCGCGGACGGATTGAAAACACCCTTCATGCCATCCTATCCCCCGAAACAATAAGGCGGTGAGGGACTATTTCCATGAGCCATATATCAACCAATTCGCAACCGATCATCCTGGGCGTAGAGACCGCCTGTGATGATTGCGCCATTGCAATAGCGCGCGGGCCGGAAATTGTTACGCATAAGGTCGTGACCGAAAGCCTGATGCATCAGAAATATGGTGGTATCGTGCCGGAATTGGCGGCGCGTCAGCAATTGGCCTTCATTGATCGCCTGTATCTGGAAGTCCTGGAGGAAGCGGGGATCGCGCCGGACGATATCGATTTTGTCGCGGTGAATAACAAACATGGGCTGATCCGCTCCGTTTCTGTCGGTGTCGCCTTTGCCAATGGCGTGGCGGCCGGATTGGGAAAACCCCTGATCTCCGTCCATCATGTTGAGGCACATTTGATGTCGCCGGAAATCGGCAGCGATGCCCTGATAGAGCCCAGCCTGTGCCTGGCGGTTGCGGGGGGCCATAACCTGTTGGTCGATATCGAAGCCTTCGGGAAGTACCGCATCATCGGGCGCACGGTGGATGATTGCGCGGGGGAAGCGTTTGACAAGGTTGCCATTGAATTGGGACTGGGATTTCCGGGCGGCCCCCTGATCGATGCCCTCAGCAAGACCGGCAGGCGCGATGCCTTCGCCTTTCCCAGGCCAATGATTCATGAAAAAGGCCTGAATTTCAGCTTCAGCGGCTTGAAAACGGCCGTGCGCTTTATGGTCCAGAAAATGAAACCGGAAGAGGTAAAAGCCCTACAGGCAGACCTTGCCGCCAGCTTTCAGGGCGCTATTGTTGATGTTCTGGTGGCGAAATCCCGCCAGGCCCTGATTGAAACCGGGCGCAAGCGGTTGACCGCTGCGGGTGGCGTTGCGGCGAATTCTGAATTGCGTGATGCCCTGGCGGAAATGTGCACCGATATCGGGGTCAGTTTTGTGCCCGCCCCGCGAACCTATTGCGGGGATAACGCCGCGATGGTCGCCTATGCGGCAGGGCTGCTGCTGCGGTCGGACCGGGCAGAGACAGGCTATTGGGATGCAACGCCCAGCGCTGTTCTGGGCGAGTATCGGGAGCGCTATTAACCATGGGCACCGTCTGGCTGAATGAATTGTCCCTTACGGATGCGGTTGAAAGCAGTGTTGATGCCCTGTCTGCAGGAAAGATCCTGTTATATCCAACAGACACGACCTTTGCCCTGGGCGTTGATGCCCTGAACCCCGCAGCAATCGATGCTTTATTTGCCGCAAAGCGACGGTCACAGGCGAAATCCCTGTCGGTCTGTTTCGCCTCTGCAGATCACGCCCTTCTGGAAGTTGAAGAATCCCCGTTGGTTTGGCGGTTGGCTGAAAGCCTTCTGCCGGGCCCAGTGACTATATTGGCGCGGCGCAAGGGGGATCGCTATCATGCGCTGGCACCAACATCCGACTTGTTGGGCTTTCGGGTGCCGGATCATCCCTTCTGTCTGGCCTTGGCGGCTGCGTTTGAACGCCCTTTTACGGCGACCAGTGCGAATCTAAGCGGCGGACCAGAGGCTGTGACGGGAGAGGCTGCACTGGCCTTGGCAGCGGAAATTGGTCCAGACCTGCTGTTTAGCGTCTTGGAGGAAAAGACGCGCTATGCCATGCCCAGCACAATCATTGACGCCAGCGGGACAGAGGCCAAAGTGCTGCGCCCTGGGCCCATATCGGAAACAGAGGTCCTGGCAGTATGAACAAGTCCGCCGTTGTCATTGGCGGCGGTCCAGCCGGGTTAATGGCCGCGGAAATACTGTTGAACAATGGTATTGGCGTGGATCTGTATGACGCAATGCCGTCCCTGGGTCGAAAATTCCTGATGGCGGGAAAAAGCGGCCTGAACCTGACGCATAGCGAATCGATGCCTCAGTTCGTGGGGCGACTTGGCGATAAGGCGGCTGTTCTGGCCCCGGCTTTGGCTGCCTTTGATAATCAGGCCATGCGGGATTGGGCGCAGGGATTGGGGGTGGAAACCTTCGTGGGCTCTTCCGGTCGTGTATTTCCAAAGGAAATGAAGGCCGCGCCATTGCTGCGCGCCTGGCTGTCGCGCTTGCGGGCTGCGGGCTTGAAAACCCATACACGACATCGCTGGGTGGGGTGGTCCGCATCGGGGGAATTGTGCTTTCAGACCCCGGCTGGGCAAATCGTCAAATCTGCTGAGGCTGTGGTCCTGGCGCTGGGGGGGGCCAGTTGGCCGCAATTGGGCAGTGATGGTTCCTGGCGGCCCTGGCTGATGGAAAAGGGTGTCGATGTCACCCCGTTTCGGCCATCGAATTCCGGCTTTGATGTCCGGTGGAGCGACCATTTCAAAAACCGATTTGCGGGAGAGGCCGTCAAACCCGTCATCCTTTCTGCGGGGGATATCACGCGGCCGGGCGAATTTGTCGTGACCGAAACCGGCTTGGAAGGCAGCGGGATTTACGCCGTCTCCGCCCCTTTGCGTGACGAAATCGCAGCAACGGGTGGCGCGGTCCTGACCCTGGATTTGACCCCGGATCGCAGCGTGCAACGCTTGGCCGCTGATTTAGGGCGCAGCACCGGCAGTGGCTCCTTTGCCAATCATCTGCGAAAGGCAACAGGTCTGACCGGTGTGAAAGCCAATCTTCTGCGGGAATGCGTGCCTGCCGATATGTTCAAGCATCCCGCCATGCTGGCCAGCTGGATCAAGGCCTTGCCCGTGCCGATCCAATGCCCGCGTCCCCTGGCAGAGGCGATCAGCACAGCGGGCGGGCTTTCATTTGATGCCCTGACCGGGCAAAGCCAGATCACAGCGCTGCCCGGCGTTTTTGCCACAGGCGAAATGCTGGATTGGGAAGCCCCAACCGGAGGCTATCTGCTGACAACCTGCATGGCCCATGGCCGCGCGACCGGAGTGGAAGTGGTTCAGTATTTAAAGGGCTGAAGACTGCTTTAGATCAAGAGTTCGCCTCAACATGCGCCTTAAAGGCATCGCGATCCGTCACCCTGCGCGGTCGTTTCAAAAACGCCAGAACTTCATCGACCTCGTCCTGGGTTCCACAGAATTTGGCATCAATAATACTGTCAAAAGGCATCCGGTCAGCGGCTCTTGGACCCATATTTGCACCTACCCGCGCGACAATGCAGGGTAAAGCACCTAGCTTGTATAATGCATACCATCCCCCATTTGGGGCCCCCATGTAACCGAATTTATGGCGGTCCACTAATTCGGTGCCGCTAAGATTTTTGGATATTGCCCATCGCAGGAATTCGTCCTCGTCGTAAATGGTTAAGGCTGATTGCTCTGAGAAGAAGACGTAGTACCCACCAAGATACTGACCAAAGAAACTGCCGCTTCTTGACATTAACAGCCGCTCTTGCGGGTGCTGATTGTCTCTCATTGTCTGTGTGTATTGCGTTGAATTGCGAATAATCGGGGCGGGCAGCCAAACGATTGCCTCTGCTAAAGTTTTTTCTCGCACGGGGGCTAATTTTATAGGGGTGCCGCTGGCATCCCTATCATCTGATTGGCAGGCGACGAGCGCGAAGATGGCAAAGGATATAATGGCGGCTTTCAGCATGGAAAAATTCCTACAGTAGAATTAAAATCTTTGATTGTATTTTCAATGCGTTTTTTCGTGTTAGGCAAGATTAAAATGTATCCATTCGGAAGTTTGAAAGGGGTGTTCGCCCATGATCTTTCTATGACTGCCCCAAATTAATGTTGCACCGCACAATATGAATGCGTCTAGTCTGGCTCGTTGTGATTACAAGGGAGTCAGCGTGATGACAGGTATCTTGCAGGGAAAAAAGGGTTTGGTGGTCGGGATCGCGAATGATCAATCCATCGCCTATGGCTGTGCCCAGGCATTCCGGGCGGAAGGGGCTGATCTGGCGCTGACCTATGTGAATGAAAAGGCAAAACCCTATGTCGCACCGTTAAGGGAGCACTTGGGAGCAGAGATTTTTGAGCCCTGTGATGTGCGTGAACCCGGACAGATTGAGGCCCTGTTTGCCAGGATTACACAGGTTTGGGGAAAGCTGGATTTCCTGCTGCATTCTGTCGCCTTTGCGCCGCGAGAGGATTTGCATGGCCGCGTCATTGATTGCTCTCAGGATGGGTTTGATATGGCGATGAATGTGTCCTGTCATTCCTTCCTGCGCATGGCCCATTATGCCGAACCTTTGATGGCAGACGGTGGTGCGCTGATGACGATGAGTTATTATGGCGCCGAGAAAGTCGTCGATCGCTATAACCTGATGGGGCCTGTAAAGGCGGCCCTGGAAGCCAGTGTGCGCTATATGGCAACTGAATTAGGCCCGCAGGGCATTCGGGTTTATGCGCTGTCCCCGGGGCCGGTGCCGACACGCGCTGCGTCGGGCATCGATCGCTTTGATGAGTTGATGGAAGCCGCTGCAGCGCGTGCGCCTCGCCATGCGCTGGTCACGATTGATCAGGTTGGTGCTTTGGCGGCGTTTTTAGCGTCTGATAAGGCAACGGGAATGACCGGCAATGTTGTCTATGTGGACAATGGATACAATATTCGCGGTTAAAGGTTTGAGATATCAGTCCTAAAGTAGCACCGGATCAGGCATCAGGGGATCTTGGCTTGATCACCGGGGGCAGTTTGGGGTATCGCAAAGGACGACATCGCTTTCAATATCGTGCTTCACGCGCGTCCTTTTGGAGCCCCCTTCTGGGAAGCGATTTTTACCCTTGCTGGAAAGTGACCCTTGATTTCAGAATCCCGTGATAACGGCCTGGATGCCACGAACCGGACCTGGTTGTTCTTTATTGCGGCGGTTTGTCTGGGGGCGGCTGTGCCTGCATTGATCATCGGCAAGGCAGCCATGGCACCCTTTTTTGGGTTCGGCGTTCTGTGTGCGGGGATCGGGCTGATCCAATCATCAAGGTCGGGTCGGGATCGTTCTTGGGTTTTGGCGGGTTTGACGGCGCCACTGGCCTGGGCTGCATATCTGTTTATCGGATGCCTTGTGTTGAGCGCGGTTCTGTCCGACCATTCTGGAAAAGCGCTTGGTATTCCTGTGCGTGTTGCCTTGACATTGGGGGCGGGGTTCCTGTGTTTTCAGCTCTTTTCCCGATCGCCTTTGGCCCTGACCCTTGCCTGTAAGACACTTGTTATCACCAGCGTTATTGCCCTATCGATCGTTGTCTTTAGTCAATATTTACCGGATTTGATTGACCTTGTCCGACGACAGCTAGGGCTTGCGACCCCGTTTGATGCCCCCAGAGCGTATAAGATGTTTGCCTCTGCCACGATTTGTCTGTTGCCGATCGTGCTTTGGGCCGGGCAGCGATTGGGCTCGGTTTGGATGGGACTTGGCCTGGTCACAGTGCCGCTGACCGCATTGGTAATCTATGGCAATGGCATCGAAACCAGCCAGTCGGCCATTTCAGGGATCCTGGGGGGCAGTTTGTTGTTGGTGCTGGTCCTCATTGGCCTGCGCCTGAAAGCAGGGCAGCGCCGGGCGCTGATTGCGGGGGTCGTCCTTCTGGCGATGGCGGTTGGGGCCTATATCTTAACCCATGTGCCATCGCCGCCGGTGGTGGAAAATCAACCCCCCGCCCTGCCCTTGCCAGACTGGCACCGACAGGTCATCTGGGGCTTCACATGGGATGTTTTTCTGAACAACCCCATATTTGGCGTTGGCCCCAATACGGTCAATAGGGTGCCCGGTGCCAGTGAGATCGTACCAGGATTGAATCAGGAATATATCCCGGCCCATCCGCATAATTTCATTCTGGAAATTGCGTCTGAAAGTGGCGTGGTTGGTTTGTTGGCGCTGATCGCCGTGCTGGTCATTCTGTTGAAAATGCTGTTCCAGATCGCCGCCAGCAGCATTTCAGTCGCCAATAGGTCTCGCCCAGCGGCTTATGCCGGTATTTTCCTGATGGGGGCATTCTGGACCAGTTCCCTGTCGAATTTCTCCATCTGGTCGGCCTGGTGGTTGGCCAGTTTTGTGCTGTTGATCAGCCTCCCCCTGGCTGCCGCCCGGTCTCGTCACGGATGAACCGGCCCGGCATGCTCATTCCGGGCGTGTCCAATATCGACCATTAAAATGTCCATTCCGGGGCTAACGGCGCAGGCCAGCAGACTCGTTTGATGGCGGTTGCCAGGGGTTCGCCTATTTTGCATGCACTGTTGGGGGAGATACGACTATGCGTCCCGCACTGAAAGTTCTGGATGGCCAAAGCTATGATGTTATCGTCATAGGGGCGGGTGCGGTCGGGTGTTCTTCGGCACAGCATTTGGCGGCGCTTGGCTATAAGGTGCTGTTACTGGACAAAAGTGACATTGCCAGCGGCACGTCCAGCCGATCCAGCCGGTTGCTGTATTGTGGGCTTGCCTATTTTTCCCCGGATTTCCCACTGTGGCAGTATATCCTGCATCCGCGTGAGCTTTTTCAGCGGGTTAAGACTGCGCGGCTGGCGATGAAGTGCCGCACCGAATTGGTAAAGACCATGCCGGAAAGACTGCGCCACGCCACATTCTTTTTTCCCGTGTTTCGCGGGGGGGCGTTTCCGGGATGGAAGGTTGATCTGGGATATCGCGCACTTGGCCTGTTTGGCAGTCGCGACGCCCCGCTGGCCTATCGCCGTGTGTCCGCAGAAAAGGCGGCAGAAGAATTTCCGCTTATTCGTTTTATGGATCGCACGCGCCTGACCTCTACGGCGGTGTTTCGGGAATATTCCTATTTCTGGCCGGAACGCATTTTGTCGGATACCGCGCTGGATGCTGAACGCCTGGGCGCGACGCTGCGCACCTATTGTGCTGTTAGAAATTTGCAGCATGACAAGGACACCGGTTGGACCCTGGACCTGGAGGAATCAGCGCCCGGGCAGAACGGGACAGCACAGGTACATAGCCGGATGGTGATCAACGCCACGGGTCCCTGGATTGATCGATTGATCGGGCGGGTCAGCAATCAGGCGCGACGCCGCCTGACCGGGTTAAAGGGCGTCAACCTGTTGGTGCGCCTGCCAGATGCGTTTAAAGGTCATGGTCTTGAGACGATCAGTTCCCTGAAACATCCATTCTATATGTTTCCTTGGGGGGATCATCATTACTTTGGCCCGACCGATACCGTGTTTGAGGGAGACCCCGATACCGTCCGCGTTGAAGCCGATGAGGTGGACTATCTGCTGGGGGAGGCGAACAGACTGTTTCCCAGCCTGAACCTGACGGAAAAGGATGTGGTTTATCGCTGGTCCGGGGTGCGTCCGCGCACAAATTCCGACAATCATTCCGGGTCCAAGGCATTGACGATCCATGACCTGGCAGAGGACGGGCTGCCTGATATGCTGGCGGTCACGGGCACACCGATCATGGTGCATCGCCATGCAGGCAGAGAGATCGCCAAGCGCGTCAAAAAGCGGTTGCACCCCACAGGCACCCCCCAGGCGTTAAGCTATGCCGCGCGGCTTATGCCCGCAGATATTCGAACCGAGTCCGGCGTGTCAGAGGCTGAGATTCTGCATGCGGTGCGCACCGAACATGTCGTGACATTGACGGATCTGATCATGCGGCGGCTGCCAACCGGATGGAAGCCGGATATGGGATTTGATGATGTGGAGCGGATCTGTGCCATCGCCGCCACCGAATTGAACTGGAGCCCCGCGCGTCAGAAGCAGGAATGTGAAGCCTATCGCGCCCAGTGCCTGGAGAATTTTGAACCGCGATTATCGGCAGATCCACAATCCTGACCCCTGACCTGATCCTTGGCCTGCTGGCATGCCCTATGACAAAGACCGTTGACTCATGAAGCTAGACTTTATCGATGCCGCCGCAATTCACACTCTGCTGGATTGGCCGTACCTGATCGACTCAATGCGCCAGGCCCATCGGGAGGTGGTGCCAATGATCGGTCGTCTGGCATTGGAAAGCCCCCATCCTGATCGCCAGTCTGATCTGTTGATTGCTGCCCCTGCCTGGATACCCGGTCAGGATCTGGGCTGTAAGCTGATTACGTCCTTCCCGGACAATGTTGCCCGGCATGGGGTGCCAACGGTCAATTCCATCTATGCCGTGTTTGATCCACAGACAGGGCGGCCCCGCGCTATTCTGGATGGGGAGGCGATGATCTTTCGCAAAACTGCGGCGACATCCGCCCTGGGGGCGGATTATCTGGCGGCACCTGACGCGAAATTCATGCTGATGGTCGGGGCAGGGGCCCTGGCCCCATATGTCATTCAGGCCATGCGCGCGGTTCGGCCAGGACTGGAAGAAGTGCGCATTTGGAATCGCACCCCCGAAAAAGCGCAACACCTGGCCCAGCGCATGGACAGTCCGCAATGCAAAGTCGTTGCGGTACAGAATCGCGATTCATCCCTGGAATGGGCAGATATCGTTGTTGCTGCGACCATGTCGGATACACCGATTATTGCGGGATCGGCGCTTCGAGATGGGGCGCATGTGAATTTGATCGGGTCCTTCACGGCGGCGATGCGGGAAGGCGATGATGCCCTGTTGACCCGGTCGGATCTGTATATCGATCACCGTGCGCGGGCGGCGGGAAATGGTGAGTTTAAAGCGGCGCTGGAAAGCGGATTGATATCACAGGATGATTTGTTGGGAGATCTGTTTGATATCGTCAAATTGACCCCATCCAGCGCCGAATCCGGATGTCTGGCGAATCCGGGTGGTGTAACCCTGTTCAAGAATGCGGGGGCATCCCATCTGGACCTGTTCACGGCGCGCGCGCTGATGGCGCGATATGCTTGACAGAAATTGTGTGCCGTCAGATCAGGCGGATCGGGTCCATCTGTTGTTGATTGGGATGAAGGTCCTGCAGCGGTGAAAAGGTTGAATTCAGCCCTTTGATATCAGCCGTGATCCGATCGTGGCTGGGTGTAGAGCCAAAGGTTTCACGATAGCGGCGCAGAAAGTGGGAATAGGACCCAAAGCCGCATCGCGTCGAAATGGTTGCCAAATCAATCTTGGTTGCCTTGATCAGCTTGCGGGCACGGGCCAGGCGGATCAGGCGATAATGTTCTGCTGCCGTACAATGCATCGATTGCAGGAAAACTCGATCCAGTTGCCGCCGGGACAGTCTCAGTTTCGTCGCGATATCCTCCACCAGCAAGGGGGGGTCTAAATGCTGCTCCATGATTTTGCAGCAATTCCGAACCGCCAAGGGCAGGCCGCTATGGCTTGACGTAAACATATCGTCCAGGAATGTCGCACTTTCACGCCGATACGGATGGATCAGCATATTGGCGACGCGCGCCTCAACATCCGGTCCCAATTGTTCCCGAATAAGGGCCAGCATCATGTCCAGACAGGCGGTACCCCCGGCGGCGGTCATGCGGGTCGGGCTGAAGGTAAAGACCTGGCGGATGAAACTGACATCGGGAAACAGCTGTGCAAATAGCGGGAAATTGTTGAAATGGGCCGTGACGGAATGGCCATTCAGCACGCCCGCGCGGGCCAGATGATAGACGCCGCTTTCAATGGACCCCAGCCGCATCCCATGGCGGTCAAAGCGCCGGATCAAGTGTTGGGTCGTGTCCCGCAAATACTGGTCATGATGAAAACTGCAGCACACGATCAGGTTGTCAGCATCATGTTGTGTTGAGACATGACCATGGGTCGCCACAACCGGCATCCCCCCGGAAGACGGCACGATGTCCTTGTCATCGTGAACGATGCGAACATCGAATTTCGGTTCAGTGAACAGGGAATTGGCAACACGCAACGCCTCAATCGCATTCGTGAATCCCAAAAGCTGGAATTCTGGAAACAGCAGAAAGGCGATCTTGTACAAGCCGGTCTCCCTAAAGGTTGATTTCCTGAAACAGGCTGTCGCTTAAGGCGTCGTGGTCCAGTTCCACACCATAACCCGGCGCATCGCTGATGGGCATCGCGCCATTTGTGACGGTGGCTTCCACAGGATTTTTAAGGACTTGGCGGTATCCGTCAATGCGGTCCCAATAGGGGAAGTGTTCCTGGAAGTAAAAGTTGGGAATGGAGGCACTGAAATGCATGCCAATTGCGGTGGATAGCGGGCTTGCGCAGATATGGGGTTGCACCTTCAGGCTATAGGCCTCCCCCATCGCTGCAATTTTCCGCGCTTCCAGAATGCCGCCTGTATTGCCGATATCGGGCTGCAATATATCGACGCACCGGCTTTCCAGCAGGTTTCGGAATCCATAGCGGGTGTACAGTCTTTCCCCAACCGCCAGGCGCTGGGGAATGGCATCGGCAATCTTTCGTAAGGTCTGAATGTCCCCTGGCTCGCAGGGTTCTTCGACGAATGACAGGCCGTAGCGATCTGCCTCCCGGCAGAAGCGGATCGTATCATCCGGTGCCAGGGCAGATGCCAGATCGACCATGATCTCGACATCATCGCCAACGGCGGATCGCACCGCCGCCAGATTCTTAAGGGCGCGTGGCACAATATCGGGGGCATCTGTCCCACGCCGGACCGGATGCTTCAGCCGACCGGTCGGCAGGATGGTGACGAAAGGATAGAATTTGATCGCCTTGTACCCATCCCGAACCGTGGCTTCGGCCATTCCGGGCAGGTCATCATCACTTTTCGCGCCAAAATACCAGCCATTGGAATAACAGCGCAGCGTATCGCGAACGCGCCCGCCCAGCAGCTCATAGACTGGGACATTCAGGGCCCGTGACTTAATGTCGATAAGCGCCTGTTCGACAGCGCTGAGACCTGCAAAAAAGAACGGCCCACCGCCTTTTGCCCAAAAGCTGGTATCGTAAATTTCTGTCCAGATGCGTTCTGTCGGCATTGGGTCAATCCCGCCGGACAGGTGTTTCTGGACCATTTCCTGGATCATTGGGGCCGCTGTGGCGCTTCCCAGGCCATAGGCAACGCCTGCCTCTCCCAATCCGGTTACGCCGGAATCTGTTGTCAGTTCCAAAAGAACCGGGCTTAACCCACCGCTGTTGAATTGCCAGATACGCGCTTTTGTCAGTTTCATTCTTGCACCTTTATTGGTTGGCCTGTTGGCGTCAGATGGCCCGGCTGATCCGGTTTGCTTCCAGGATGGCGGCATAGATATCCCGCGATGATACGGCGTCCCCGATGCGGAACAGATCAAAACCTGATTTTTCTGTTGGTTCTGGCATACGGATCGACGCAAGATCTTCAGGATCATGGACGCCCGAATTGCGGGATTCATTGCGCAAATCCTGGAACACAGAATCAATCGGTATTGTCCCATGATCCAGGATCAATCGGTCACATTCTATGGTGCTTTCCTCCTCCGTCAGTTCATTCTGGAAAATCGCTGCAATGCGATTGCCGCGCTTTTCCGTTGCGATCAGCCGCTGATCGGGAATGATGGTCACCCCTGCCTTATACAGGCTTTTCATCACATGGGGACGCTCCAGATAGCTCATTTCCTTACCGAATTGCTCGTCTGGGGTGACAACTGTCAGGCGTTGTCCAGCCTCTGCCAGCATTTCCGCGACGCTGGCCCCGGTAATGGTGCCCAGGGCATCGTATAGCAGGATATCGCCTGATCCTTCGCGTGTGTCTTCCAACAGGTCCCAAACGGTCTCAGGCGGTACGTCTGCTTTGACCGCATCTTCCATCGCATCCGGAATGCCGCCTGTTGCAACGATCACCACATCCGGGTCGGTCGCGCGGATGTCTTCGGCTTCTGCGAAGGTGTTGTAGTGAATTTCAACGCCCAGCTTTTCCAGTTCGGAAACGCGCCAGTCGATGATGCCGATCAGGTCGCGACGGCGTGGCGCGCGTGTTGCCAACAGTAATTGTCCCCCCGCTTTCGCGCCTGCTTCGAATATCGTCACCTTATGACCCCGCGCGGCGGCGACGCGCGCCGCTTCCAGACCGCCTGGGCCTGCGCCGATTACGGTCACGCGACGGGGCGTTTCCGTTGGTGTCAGGTCGATTGGCATGATGGTTTCATTGCCAATGGAGGGATTATGGATGCACCGCCGATGCCAGGAGCAATAGGTCGCCCCGACACAGGGTCGAATGCGGTCTTCCTGCCCCGCAGCCAGTTTTTTGCCAATCTGGGGGTCGGCAATATGGGCGCGGGTCATGCCGACCATATCCAGCAACCCGTCTGTGATGGCATAGCGGGCGGTTGCCATATCGTTGATCCGCGCGGCATGGAAGATCGGCTTGGACAGCATGCCCTTCATCGCGGCCACATGGCGCAATTGCGGGGCCAGTCCGACATGCATGCCGGGCATATAATTTGCCAGTCCCAAATGCGTATCAATCCGCCCAAAGGTCAGGTTGAAGAAATCGACCAATCCACTGCGGTCATATAATTGCGCGATTTCAGCATAATCAGCAGAGGTCATCCCCTCTTCCCGACCTTCACCGACAGCCATGCGCAGGCCGACGGGATAATCATCGCCAACCTGGCGGCGCACTTCTTCCAGGGCCATAATGCCAAAGCGACATCGGTTTTCCAGCGATCCGCCGAATTCATCTTCCCGCTTGTTGATTTCCGGCGACCAGAATTGACCGATCAGATGGTTATGAACATGCAGTTCCAGACCATCCAACCCGCCTTCTTTACAGCGTCGGGCGGCCTGACCAAAGTCATGAACCACACGCTGGATATCCGCATGGTCCATCGCGCGGGTGAAGCCCCGGTGGGACGGTTCGCGAAAGCGGGATGGGGCGATTGTTGGCAGCCAGCGGTCCGCGCGCCAGTGGCTGCGCCCGCCCAGATGCGTTAGTTGACACATGACCGCTGCGCCGTGCCGGTGGACCCGTTTCGCCATGCCTTCCAGGAATGGAATGACCGCATCCGTGCCCAGATTCAACTGATTAAAGACCGATCCGGAATCTGGCGATACGTTGGACGATCCGCCAAACATGGTCAGCCCGATACCGCCCCGGGCCTTTTCTTCATGATAGGCCTGGTAAGCATCGGCGGGCATACCGTCCTTGCCATACCCGATTGCGTGGCTGGTGCTCATGATACGATTGCGGAAAACAAGCTGCTTTAATTGAAAGGGCTGTAGCAGCGGATCCTGATTGGCGTCCAAGGAACGTCTCCATGGCTGAAAGATAGAGGGGATGGGTGGCATTATCATTCTAGTTTGAGGCTGAGCGTCCAGCAGGATGCGGGCTGCTGCTACGCCTAAATTGGACATAGTATATGCCTATTTTAGACATTTCTGTCCATTTTGTGTTGGTTCTGGTGCAGCACGGTCGCCCGAGGACCTGCCATGTTGCATAAGGGTTCATCCGCGTGAAGAATGGGCGGAGAGACACCAGACACGATCAGGAGATGTGATGCGGTCGCACTGTACCCTTTTGCATGGGATGGATTTGAATGCCTGATCGCGCAGGCCCATTAAGCGGCGTTAAAATTGTTGAACTGACAGGCATTGGTCCGGTCCCCTATGCCGCGATGATTATGGCAGATTTGGGGGCTGAGGTTATCCGTATCGACCGACCGGGGGGGTATCCGGCCCCAGATCCATTGCTGGATTTTGCGGCCATGGACCGCGCATCAATCTTTTACCGGTCGCGCCCCATGATCCGGGTGGATTTGAAAAGTCAGGCGGGGAAGGACCTGGTGATGCGCCTGATCGGTACAGCCGATGCGGTGATAGAGGGATACCGCCCTGGAACGATGGAGCGTCTGGGGCTGGGCCCGGAACCATGCCATGCGTTGAATCCGGCGCTGGCCTATATCCGTGTGACGGGTTGGGGACAGTCGGGCCCAATGGCCCAAATGGCCGGGCATGATATGAATTATATCGGCGTGTCTGGCGCGCTGTCCCTGTTCGCACGCAATGGGGCGCCGGTACAGGGCATTCCACCCCTGATCGGGGATATGGCGGGTGGGGCGCTGTTTGCGGTGATTGGTTGCCTGTCAGCGGTTCTGCATGCCCGCAGTACCGGTCAGGGTCAGGTCGTGGACGCCAGTATTGTTGATGGATCGGCCAATCTGTTCACGTTGTTATCGGCCCTGGCGGCGATGGGGCTGCATGATATCCAGGCGGGGGGCAATGTGCTGGATGGTGGTCGGCATTATTACCGGACCTATATCTGCGCCGATGGGAAACCCCTGGCGGTGGGTGCCATTGAACCCGCCTTCCGCAAGGTTCTGCTGGAGCGACTGGACCTTGCCAAAGATCCCAGATTTTGGTCCGGCACCGCTGATGATGAGGCGTATTGTACCGCAACCCTGTCTGCCCGATTTGCCAGTCAGAACAGGAGCTATTGGATCGACCTGTTTGATGGAAGCGACGGCTGTGTGACACCGGTTCTGACCCTGGAAGAAGCACCCACACAGGCCCATAATGTGGCCCGCCAGGTTTTTTGCGATGTCGATGGTGTTGTTCAGGCCGCCCCCGCGCCCCGGTTTGATAAGACACCAGGCGCGATTTCTGTAAGTCCGACTGCGGCCAGCATCAGTGATCCTGTCGCCTTGCGCAGTTGGGGCATTTCGGAAGCGGAAATAGAAACCCTGATCGCCCAGGGTGACCCCAAAGGGCTCTAAGCACTGTTCTTGGGCAGGGGATAGGTTTCAATATTATAGCGCATTTTGGCAATCAGGCTTTCCAGAATGGCTTTTTCCGAGCCTGACAGGCCGATCAGGGCGCGTTCCGAATGGGATAAGGTGATTTTTTGCACAATATCATATTTCTCCCGCCCTTCCTCCGTCATGGAAATGGATCGCACGCGGCCGTCTTCGTCGATGCGATCGCGCCGCACCAGACCATCTTCTTCCATCCGCGTGATCAGACGGCTGACAGTGGATTGCTCGATCATGGCATATTCAACCAATTCATTGATTGAGGCGGTTTCATTCACATCCAGCACCGCCAGGATGCGCCAGTTGGAAATTGTCAGGCCAAGCTTGCGTAAATCCTGATTCAGCAATTGATTAAGGCGGAATGTCAGGCAATTCATCAAATAGGGTAGAATCCGCTCAAGCACGACATCTGGCTTTTGCGGTATGGTGCCCGGCAGGGATATTTCTGACTCTGTTTTAATGGCCATAGGGTAAGCAATCCTGACTGAATGCGATGGTGTCGATCACATCGCCTTTGGCTTTCATTTGCAAGGCTGACGGACCACTAAATTTACTCTACGCGCTGGCCGCCTTGGGCGTGTCATCGATAAAGGAATGGATTGTTGCCAGGGCCCCGTCCAGGGCCTCCCCCTTTTCATCCAACAAGGCCGCTTCCCGCAAACGACGCAGCCAATCTGCGGCATCTGACCGCCCTGCGACAAGGTCTCCCCCAGCGAGCACACGGTCAAATTTGGACAGGCCACGGATGTGGGTATCGCTATATCCTTTGATCAGCCGTCGGCACAGAACAATTTCCACCGCCAGGGCGTAATCTGTGGTCAGGGCCTTCTGGGCGCGGGCTTGCCATTCCAGCCAATGGGCGCGTTCGATATGGTGGCGCAGCAGCGCACGCCGCCAACGACGCAGGCCTGATACCAGATACAGGCTCAGAAACGGCAGAATCGCATCGGTACGCACCCGCCGTCCCCGATTGACCATGCGGTCCAACAGCCTGACCAGCTTGGGACGTGATTCGACAAAGCGACCGATGCGATGCGGCATCAGACCACAGAATTCCGTCGCGCGGGGATGCATGAATTCAGTGATTTGCATCACTGTTTCTGCATCGACATCCATTTCCCGACGGACCCGCTGAAACCGGGTTCCACGGGTCTTTAAATCGGCAACCCGGATAACATCGTCATAGGCCATTGCATTTGCCAGATATTTCGCCAGTTCTTTTGTATAGCGGAAGTGCTGGGCCTCTCCCCCCGCCTGTTGATCTGCGATTGCAGCTTTTTCCAACTGGTCCAGGTATTCGCCGCCATAGGCCAGATCCTGAAAATCAATGACCTTATTCAGTCCCCGCGCGGCAATTTCCTGGGCCGGTTGCGGCAGGGATTGAATACGCTTTACCAGTGAATTGTATTTACCGACAAGAACCTTCGGACCGGCAAGGTCCGTGGGCACGGTGATGCTGTCTGTCGGGGCGATCTGGTCGGTATTTTGGGCGGGTTCCTGGGTTTTGGCCTGATCCAGGGCACGGTCAAAGGCTTTCAGACTGGCAGAAACGCCACGGCCAGAGGCGCGGATGGTTTCGCGATAGCTCTCTGCTGGGAAGGGCAGGGCCCCGGACCCCGCCAATGCACCCAGCAAGCAGGACGAAATATGGCTTTTCGTCTCTGTCGCGATCTTATCCATGGCAAAGCAGATAAAGGACTTCGCGGCTTCCTGCCCCGCTGCCAGGACGACGGCACTATCGGCGCGCCCATCGCCGGGCACAATTTTCTCAGAAACAGCAAACATGCGGTGGCTGGATGAAATCAGCGTGGTGCGGTCTGCCGTCACCAGACCCCGATTGATCGCGCGCCCAGCTTCCATGATTTCTGCGGCAATCAGGATATCGACATCGCCGGGTGCAGGCATCAGGGCAAAGACAGGATCCCGGTCCGATGCCGCCATCATTTCCACATAATAAATCGTCGCACCGGTGCGTTGCGCCACGCCGGGAACAGAGGTTGCCTGGGCATGATAACCATTGCGCTCTGCCACATCGACAATCCAGTCAGACAGCACGCCCCCGCCCTGACCACCAACCGCCAGGATCGCCAGCTTGATGATATTCTTTGTCTGATCCTGCCCGGCGACGGCTTGAAAGGTATTTTCAGAACTGCTCATCACGCGGCCTCTCCAAAGGTCAGTCGGTTCTTGGCGCGCCGGTTTTGCAATGCCCCAATGATCCGCTGGCTGAACCGCGCCATGGCTCGTTCAAAGCGCCCTGAATTATGAACAATATCGGCGCGATAGAAGGATGGGCACAGGACGGCGGCATCGGCCACTTCCCCGCAATTTCCGCAACCCACACAGGATTCATCGATGCTGGCGACGGGATCGTCCCGCAACGGATCCTCCAGGCTTTTCATGCCCAGGGACGGACAGCCCGACAGGCGCATACAGGCATGGTCACCGGTGCACACATCCTCATCCACCCCAAAACGGGGCTTCACAACCCGTTTGCCATCCCCTATGGCTTTCGCCTGGATGGGGCGTTCGCGACGCTGTTTGTTCAACATGCATTCAGACGATGCGACGATAACCTTGGGTCCGGTCTCCGTCGTTGTCAGGGCCTCTTTCAGGGTATCGCGGACTTTCGTGACATCATAGGTCCGGTCGATCTGGCGCACCCATTTCACCCCAACGCCTTTCAGCGCGTCTGCAATGGGATGTTGCGTTGATTTGGTAGGATTATCGGCGCGGGACGACAGAATGTCCTGCCCACCGGTCGCGGCAGAATAATAGTTATCAACGATCATGATCACGTTGTCAGATTTGTTATAGACCGCATTGCCAATGCTGGACGTCAGCCCATTGTGCCAGAATCCGCCATCGCCGATGATCGAAATCGCGCGCTTATCGCCACCGCCATCAAAGGCCCCGTTCGAAGCTGGGCCCAGGCCAAAGCCCATTGTTGTGCCGCCAATTTCAAACGGGGGCATGATGGAAAACAAGTGACACCCGATATCCGCGGCGATCTGGTGCGGGCCAGTTTCCTGTTCGACCAGTTTCATCGCGGCAAAAATCGGGCGTTCCGGGCACCCGGTACAGAATCCAGGCGGGCGCGCCGGGACCGTTTTCACCAGATCATCAAAGGTCTTGTCTTCCACAGGTTTGTTCGGCGCACGATGGCGCGCGGGCAGCATCGCGGGGTCAGCATCGCGCAGGAAATTCGTGATGCCATCCACCATGACTGCGCCGGTATATTCGCCAGCAGGGGGCAGATAATCTTTGCCGGACAGAGAGACCTTGTGGCGTGCCTTATACAGCATCGCGCCAAAGGCCTGTTCGATATAATTCGGCTGACCTTCTTCAACCAGCAGAACCGATTCCTTGCCTTCACAGAATTCCAGGAATTCAGAATCGATCAGCGGGTAGGTAACATTCAGCACATACAGTGGTATGGCACTGTCGCCATGCACATTGGCCAGACCCAGACGCTGTAAGGCGCGAATGACGGTGTTATACATCCCGCCCTGCAGGATGATCCCTGTCTTGCCGGTCTTGGGACCAAACATCTCATTTAGCTTATGGTCGCGAATGAAGTTTACGGCGGCGGGCCAGCGGGTTTTCACCTTTTCCTGTTCATGGGTAAAGGCAGCGGGCGGCAATACGATGCGATCCGTCTTGCGTTGCGGGTTCTTCAAGGCATCGCGCACGGTCAGTGGTGGCGCCTTGTTGTCTTTTGCTGTGAAGACGCCATGCACATGACAGGCGCGAATGCGCACTTCCAACATGACAGGGGTGTTGCTGGCCTCTGACAATTCAAAGCCATCCTGCACGGCCTTCACCAGGCTGGGAAGATTTGGGCGCGGATCCAACAGCCATATCTGGGATTTCATGGCAAAGGCGTGGCTGCGTTCCTGCATGATGGAGGAACCTTCGCCATAGTCTTCCCCAACGATGACCAGCGCACCGCCTGTCACCCCACCGGATGCCAGATTGGCCAGCGCGTCAGACGCGACATTGGTGCCAACGGTGGATTTGAAGGCAACCGCGCCGCGAATGGGATAATGGACAGACGCCGCAAGCATTGCCGCAGCGGAGGCTTCAGTCGCATTCGCTTCATACCGGACGCCCAGTTCCCCCAGGATTTCCTGCGCGTCGGCCAGAACGTCCATCAGGTGCGAAATCGGCGCGCCCTGATAACCACCAACATAGCCGACACCGGATTCCAGCAACGCCTTGGTGATTGCCAGAATGCCTTCCCCCCGAAATTCCTCGCCAGCACCGATCTTCAGCTGTTGGACTTCTTTCTTGAATGATCTTTCTGCCATGGCGTGAACTCCTTCAACAAACGTCTATTTACTGATCAATTCAGGCAACCATGTCCCCAATGCGGGGATTGCAACGACCAGGGTAAGCACGAACAGCTTGATGACCAGAAATGGCGCGACCGCCGCATAGATCTGTTTCATCCGGACCGTACTGGGCGCAACGCCCCGCATGACAAACAACAGCAGACCAAAAGGTGGCGTCAGCAATGCGATTTCCATGGTCAGCAGATAGACAACCCCCAGCACCAGTTCATCAATGCCCATCGCGCGGGCCAGCGGGATGAAAATAGGGATCGTCACCATCAGCATGCTGACCTGATCGATAAAGCATCCCAGGAACAACAGCAGCAGAATCATGCCGATCAGCACCTGCAAAGCCGTCAAGTCCCAGCCATTGATCAAATTGATCAGGCCGCTTGTTGCCCCGCTGAAGGACAGGATTTGACTGAAGGTCTGGCTGGCGGCGATGATGAACATAATCATAACGGTCAGCTTTACTGTTTCCATCAAGGCGGCCCCCAGATTGGCCAGGCTTAGGGACCGATAGGCCATGCTGGCCAATACAGCCGCCAGACATCCAAGCGCCGCCGCATCGGTGGGGGAGGCAATGCCGATCAACAGGCTGCCGATCACCACAAAGAAAATGCCAGACAGGGGCAGAACATAAATGCAGAAGGGTTTCCACCGCTCCCACAGGGTCATGGCGGGTGGGTCATCAGACGGGGCAAGGTCCGGTCGCAGGATCGAAATCGTAACGATCAGGATAACGAACAGAACCGATAGCAGGATGGCTGGCAGAATGCCCGCCACCAGCAGCTTTGAAATCGAAATGCCTGCCAGGCTGCCCAGCAGAACTGCCAGCGCAGAAGGGGGAATCAGCATCGCAATCGCGCCAGAGGCCATGATCGGCCCCATGGCAAGCGTTGGATGATACCCTTTCTTCAACATGCTGGGCATCAGGGTGGATCCCAGCATTGCCGTATTGGCAATCGTTGACCCGGACAGGGCGGAAAAGATTGTTCCACCGAAAACCGTCACTACGGCCAACCGCCCAGGTACTCTCATAACAATGCGCTCTATCGCGTCGATCGCGCGGTGGGCGACCCGGGACTGAAACAGTATCTCCCCCATCAGGATGAACAATGGGATGGGCGCTAATTGAAAATTGGAAACGGAGCTGGTTGCATTGCGGGCCATCTGAACCAGGCCGTTGGTGCCGCCCAGAATGAAGTATGCACCAATGACATTGACGGTGATAAAGGCAAAAGCGACCGGCAGTCCAATCGCCAGCAGAAAAACCAATCCGCCCAGCATCAGTGTTAAGATGAGCATCCAATCCATGCTTAAAGTCCCGTCTGAAGGCGGTCTAGGGCGGGGCTGCGAAGGGCCTGGCGAATAAATTCTATGGCCAGCAAGACACCGGACACAGAGGCAGGAATCATCACAAGCCATTCCGGGAAAACAAGGATCCCCTGAATCATCGATCCGCGACCAAAGGCGATCAACAGCGCTTGAAACGATGACCAGGCCAACACACCGGACATAACAGCCCCCAACCCCATCGTTACGACGTGCAGCGGGCGTTGAATGCGGGGTGTTAAACTGGCTGTGACGATATCGACTGCGACATGGGCATTCTTTTTCAACACCCATGGCGCGGCCAAAAAGGTTGCCGCCATCAATCCCACTTCGATGCCATCTGCCATGCCAAAAATGTTGGTGGTGAAAACCGATACCAGCACGACATTGATCACCAGGGCTGTGGTGATTGCGGCCAGCACCGCGCCTGCCAACATGGCAAGCGCGGTTACTAACCCACTATAGGCTTTTTCAAGAACAGGCATTGTAAGCCCGCGTTACTGCATGCAGCTGCGCAGAGACGCTGCGGCATCCGCATCGATCTCAGCGACTTTATCCCAGCCCGCAGTCTGGGCGGTTTCCAGCCATTTTGTGCGCTCGTCCCCGTCCAGGGTGATCACCTGGATGCCAGCGGCTTCCTGCTTTTTGGCTTCTTCAGCATTGATGGCGACATTGTTCGCGTTCAAAGCTTCGGTATAGGCAATGCCTTCTTCCAACAGGGCGCGCTGTTCGTCACTCAGGCCTTTCCATTTATCCAGGTTGACCAGAATTTCGACATCCACCTGATAGAAGCCCGGATCGACGCGATATTTCGTTTGTTCATCCCAACCCAGATCCAGGACACCTTGAATCGGCCAGCCATAGCCATCAATCGTGCCGCGTTCCAGGGCGGTATAGACATCACCCGGAGGGGTCCGGATCAGATTCGCGCCCAGGGTCTGGAACATCGCCTGATAAACCGGTGTGGTGCGAATGGTCAGCCCGGACAGGTCTGCACCCGTAATTGGCTTGGTCAGATACAGGTGGAAATTCACATGATCGCCGGTGCGTCCCAGATATTTTACATTCATCTGGGATTGGTGCATGGCGTCGACCTTGTCATAGCAGCCATTGGCGCGCTGGTCCTGAATGGTGTTTTCAGCCAGCTTCAGCGCATCCCCCATCGGCAGGATATTGGTATAAAATGCTGCGGTCACATTGGCGATGTCGACAACGCCTGATGATACCGCATTGCCCACTTCAAAGGGGGGCATGGCTTCGGGGCCACCGACTGTTTGAATTTGCAATACGCCTTTGCCGTTTTCATTGATCCACTCAACGAAGGCTTCGTAAGGCCGTGAAAAGGTGGTTCCCAGCGCAAAGGCGGTGGTTCCGCGCAAGGTGACTTCTTCTGCCACAGCAGGTCCGGCGGAAAAACTTGCAGCCAAAAGGACCGCAACGGAGGCGGCCTGTGCAATCGTCTTCTTCATGGTTCACTCCCTAAAGATGGTTGTACTCTGCTTTCGGGGTCCCGCCCCGAGCCGAGTTTTTAGCAGCTTGAGTCAAACTATATCCATTTGCATATAGTTTCTTAAGTGGAAGATTCGGTCAATAGGGAATTTCTGAACGAAAGAAGCATGCCAAAAAGGATCGGATATTGATGAAAAATATCCAATAAATTCAAATGGGGGTATCTCGGTCTATCAGGGGGAATCAGTCCAGCAGAATGCCAGATGCCATGAAGCCACCATCGACGTTAAGGATATGTCCGTTGATAAAGGCAGCATCGTCCGATGCCAGGAAGCAAACCGCAGAGGCAACTTCTGTTGGTTGTGCATATCGTTTGATCGGCATTTGGTCGTACCAACGTTGACGATCCTGTGGTCCATGCACGTCAAGGATCATGGGGGTATCAACCGGCGGCGGGGCAACAGCATTCGCGGTCACGCCATGCTTACCAAGTTCTGCGGCCAACAGTTTCGTTAACATATCGACAGCGCCCTTGGTGCAGGAATAGGCACCGCGTCCCGTATTGGCGATTTGTCCATTTACGGAGCTTAGGGTGATTATTCGTCCCCAGCCGCGCGATACCATCTGGCGACCGGCGCGTTGGCAACAATGAAAGGTTCCTGTCAGGTTGACCGCAAGGATGTTGTTCCAATCATCGACATCGAAATCCAGGATCGGTGCGGCCTTCACGATCGCCGCGGAAGTCACCAGAATATCGACGCCGCCGCATGACTCCAAATGATCGAATGCCGCGTCGACCTGACCGCGATCCCTGACATCAAACGCCTGCCAATCAACGCTGTAGCCCTTGGCAGTCATTGCCTGCGCAACACGGTTGCAGTCTTCTTCTTTCAAATCTGCGATTGTCACATGGGCACCCGACTGTGCCAGGCCTTCAACACAGGCCATGCCGATCCCACCGGTGCCCCCCGTTACCAAAGCGCGCTTACCCGTCAATTGAACCATGGTTTGAATTCCTTGATCTGAATTATGATAGCGCGGGTGTCTTGCAACGCGGGTGAATGGCTGACGCCTATACTCGCCCACTACTAGAAAGCCTCAGTGTCCAGGTCAAGCACTCACGGTCAAGGGTGCCTGAACGCATCCGTCTTGATCAAGCGACAGTATAAAGGTTTATAGGGAAGAGGCCCTCAGGGCGTATTTGACGTGTCAGAAAGAATGTCATGCCAATTGCCGTAACAGCAAAACTGGATCAAGCCTTGTCCGATCCCGTCGAGAGGCTGTCTCGTGCTATAGAGGCACGCTATCCGGATTTCGTCCCACAGCCTGATTACCAGCCCCATATCACTTTGGCGGTAATGAGTGAGGACGTGCCATCCGACGAATTGATCAAACTTTTGCGCAAAGTTACCCTTGGCGTGGATAGATTTCCCGTTGTGACGTCGCATCTGGGTATTTTCCCTGGGCAGCCTAGTTATATTTTTCTGGTCCCTGTTGTGACAAAGCCCCTTTTGGAACTCCACGCGATGGTTGCCGCTGCGCTTCCAGCGGGCGTAATGCATCCGCATTATGAAATCGGCAGTTGGGTTCCGCACATCACTCTGGCAGCGGTCAATCAGACGCTTGATGGCACCATTGCCAATGGCCTGGATAATTTTCAGACATATCGCGGTCACGTGACAGATATCGAAGTCGTGCGCTTTCCGCCGGTGCAAGTTTTGGCCAGGCTGTAGGGACCATGAAGGATCTATTGTTTTGAAGAGCGACTTGGTGTGGCGCGCCAAGACATTTGCCGCAGCGATGGATGGGAATAGCCGCTGACCTGCGCAGTGCCCCGCCATAAAGTCTATGATTTCTTAGGGGGCGCGTTGTTCGGAATAGACCAGGATTTGTGAAACCGTGGTTCCATCCTTCGACAAGGGAACAAACAGCGCCATTTCCTCAACAGGGACGCCCTTTATGTTCACATTCTTAATCTTTCGAAACAAAGGTTCCTTTTTATCCTGAACTAGTTTGTAATTTGCCAAGGCCCGCTCTTTGGCATTGGGGTAGGCACCCTCTTCAACCCATAATCCCGTTGGATTGGCATTGCGGGACAGAACCTCCCATTGCCCTACAACCCGGTAACGAAAACTTCGTTCGCCTGTATCGGTTCGTGAAACGACATCGATTAACAGTATTCCAGGCAGGTGATGGGGAATATCCATAGGGTCAAAATCAATGCGGCGCGGCATTATCCTATCGCCCCGGATTTTGCACCAATAAGCGTAAAACTCCTGCATTCGTTTTGGGGTGTTTCCCAGAATATCCGGGTCAAATTGGGAAAAGGATGTCATGAATGGCACAGCTCTTATCAACAAACGGCCACGGTATCAGGATAGTTGCTGTTTGGATATCTGAAACTACGCATCCCTTTGAATCATCAAAGGCTTGGCTTCTCATCTGAAAAGACGAGGATTTGCGATACGTCGGTTCCATTATTGGAAAGAGGCACAAACAGACAGAATTCTTCAATTCTGACATCGTATAGGGTTTTATATGATATTGGTTTCAAGAATGGACGTTTTTTGGTGCGGACAAATTCGTATCCATCCAATGCATGCTGGGCGGTTCTTCCGACATACGCGTCCTGAACTAACTTGCCTGCAGGATTGAAACCTCGCGCCTCTATTTCTCGATCCCCGGCCAAACGATATCGGAATATCCCAAACCCGGCTTCAGTCTCACCAAGGACATCAACCAAAAGAATCCCAGGAAGGTGACCGGGAATTGCCATAGGGTCAAAGTCACTGCGTCGGGGAATTTTTTGATCGCCGCAGATGTGCAGCCAATAGTCATAAAACGACTGAACCCGGCGTGTGGTTCGCTCCAGGTCACTTCGGTCAAATGCATGAACATCATCCATGGCCGTCGCTTTTCATTCTAATCCAAATCAGATTATGGCGATTCAGATCATATGACAGTTATTGCAGGTTTGCTTCGGGATGTATCTGGAAATCGGTCATTTTACCAATCGCCTGCGTCTTAAGCCCTGGGATCCCGATAGTCCTGTACAGCATCATCGTGGCCCGATGTGTGCGATTTGCGGATCAGGATCATCAGCGCGATGTAAAGGCCAAAGACCCCGATCAATGCCAGGACAATTGCGATATAGCCGTGAATGGACAGGTTATACCCGAACAGGTCATTCAGCCAGCCGCTGACAGGGGCAAAGAATTCGTTCATGAACATCTTTCACTTTATGGGGCCCTATTCAATCAGGGTCATTTGAACGTGACGCTGACGACTTCATAGTCACGGGTGCCACCGGGGCTGTTGACTTCAAACACATCGCCAACGGCCTTTCCGATCATGGCACGGGCCATGGGGCTGGTTACAGAAATCATGCGTTTCGTCAGGTCCGCTTCGAATTCACCGACGATCTGATAGGTGGATTCTTCATCTGTCTCGCAGTCAGCAATAACCACGGTTGCGCCGAATTTCACGCTGTCCCCGCTCAGTTTTGCAGGATCGATGACTTCTGCACGGCTGGATTGGTCTTCCAATTCCGCGATACGGCCTTCTACGAAGCTCTGGCGTTCGCGGGCGGCATGATATTCTGCGTTTTCCGACAGATCGCCGTGTTCGCGCGCTTCCGCAATCGCCTGGATAATAGCCGGACGTTCGGTTCCTTTCAGGAACTTCAGTTCTGACGTCATCGCGTCATAGCCTTGCAACGTCATTGGGACCTTTTGCATCGTATCAATCCATCATCTCTTTGGCCCAGGGAGTTTCAGCACCCTTGGAGGCCTTTATCTCACACCAAAATCTTCAGGCATTGGTGAAATGCCCGTCGACATTGCTGTATCCATCAGGGACGCCGTTTCAGAATGCCCCGCCGCTCAATTCGATCAATTCCGATCAAGCCGAACCTTGAAAGTACGATTGAAGGGGCGCGACTTCAAGGGTTCCTTGCTTCAACGTCTGAATTGCCAGTGCCGCAGCCTTCACACCCGCAACCGTCGTATAATAGGGAACCTTCATGTTCAGGGCTGCCTGACGCAGAGAAAAGCTGTCTTCCAGGGCTTTTCGTCCCTCTGTCGTGTTGAAGATTACCTGCACATCGCCGTTGATTATGGCATCAACAATATGCGGCTGACCTTCCAGTACTTTGTTGATCTGGCGGACCGGCAGGCCGTTTTCTTCCAAATAGCGCGCCGTACCGCCGGTCGCGACGATGGATAATCCACAATCGACCATCATCTGGGCCGGGGCCAGGATTGACGGCTTATCACTGTCTTTGACCGAAATGAACACTGTTCCGGTGACAGGCAAGTCTGCCCCACAGGCAAATTGCGCCTTGGCAAAGGCATGGGCGAAATCGACATCCAGCCCCATGACTTCCCCGGTTGATTTCATTTCCGGCCCCAGGATCACATCTACGCCAGGGAAACGGGCGAAGGGGAAAACCGCCTCTTTCACGGCGATATGATTGCCCAGAGCATGAGAAACCAGATCGAAATCCTTCAGCTTCTCCCCAGCCATCAATCGGGCTGCAATCTTGGCGATGGGCACGCCGGTCGCCTTTGCCACGAAGGGCACGGTGCGGCTGGCGCGGGGGTTTACCTCCAGAATATAGACGGTTGTGCCCTGAACGGCATATTGCACATTCATCAGACCGACCACTTTCAGCGCCTTTGCCAGGGCATGGGTCTGCTGTTTCATGTCTTCCACCACCGCATCGGGCAGGGAATAGGGCGGCAACGAACAAGCGCTGTCGCCGGAATGAATGCCAGCCTCTTCAATATGTTCCATGACACCGGCGACATGCACATCATCACCGTCGCACAAGGCATCGACGTCCACTTCAATCGCGTCACGCAGATAGTAATCGATCAGCACGGGGCTCTTGCCAGATACAATCACGGCGGATGTGATGTAACGGCGCAATTCCGCCTCGTCATGGACGATTTCCATCGCGCGGCCGCCCAGCACATAGGACGGGCGAATCACGACCGGATACCCGATGCGGGTGGCGATGGCGATGGCCTGATCAGCAGAGGTTGCGATCCCATTGGGTGGCTGGCGCAGGTCCAGATCCTGCAACAGGCGCTGGAATCGTTCCCGGTCTTCCGCCAGATCAATCGCATCGGGCGATGTGCCCAGGATGGGAATGCCCGCCTGTTCCAGCGGCCCGGCCAGTTTTAAGGGGGTTTGGCCGCCAAATTGGACGATGACACCCATAACCTGCCCCTTGGTCTGTTCCTTGCGGACCAGTTCGATCACGTCTTCCCCGGTCAACGGCTCAAAATACAGACGGTCGGAGGTATCATAATCGGTGGAAACGGTTTCAGGGTTACAATTGACCATGATCGTTTCATATCCTGCATCCGACAGGGCATAGCAGGCATGGACACAGCAATAGTCAAATTCGATCCCCTGGCCGATGCGGTTTGGCCCGCCGCCCAGGATGATCACTTTCTTGCGGTCGGTGACGTCTGCCTCGCATTCCGGCTCGTTCAGGCCATCGCCTTCATAGCAGGAATACATATACGGGGTCGCGCTGGGAAATTCGCCTGCACAGGTGTCGATCCGCTTATAGACCGGGCGGACATTCAGCGCATGGCGCGCCTCGGTCACAGCCGCTTCTTCCTGACCCGTCAGCTCCGCCAGACGCATGTCGGAAAAGCCCAGCTTTTTAAGGCGTAGCATGCCCAGCCGATCTTGTGGCAGGCCATTTTCGCGCACAGACGTTTCCGCCTTCACGATGCTTTCAATCTGGGCCAGGAACCAGGGGTCCACCTTGTTGGCGGCGTGAATTTCAGCCACCGTCATGCCCAAGCGGAAGGCCTGGGCGATTTTCAGGATGCGGTCGGGCAGGGGCTTGGAAATCGCCGCGCGCCAGGCATCCTTGTCGTCGCCGATATCAATCTCATTCAGGCCGGTCAGGCCGGTTTCCATGGACCGCAGGGCCTTTTGCAGGCTCTCTGCGAAAGTCCGTCCAATCGACATTGCCTCACCAACGGATTTCATCGATGTGGTCAGTGTCGGATCCGCACCCGCGAATTTCTCAAAGGTGAAGCGCGGCATCTTGGTGACGACATAGTCGATGCTGGGTTCGAAACTGGCCGGCGTCACCTGGGTGATGTCATTGTCCAATTCGTCCAGCGTATAGCCAACTGCCAGCTTGGCGGCGACCTTGGCAATCGGGAAGCCGGTTGCTTTGGATGCCAGCGCAGAGGAGCGCGAAACCCGGGGGTTCATCTCAATCACCACCAAACGGCCATCGACCGGATTGACGGCGAACTGAACATTGGATCCACCGGTATCGACACCGATTTCCCGCAGGCAGTTGATCGACGCATTGCGCATGATCTGATATTCTTTGTCGGTCAGCGTCAGGGCCGGGGCGACCGTGATCGAATCACCGGTATGGATGCCCATCGGATCAAAATTTTCGATGGCGCAAATGATGATGCAATTGTCGTCCTTGTCGCGGACGACTTCCATCTCGAACTCTTTCCAGCCCAGCACCGATTCTTCGACCAGCACCGTATGAACGGGCGATGCAGCCAGGCCACCTTTCACTAATTTCTGGAATTCATCCTTATTATAGGCAATGCCGCCGCCGGTGCCGCCCATGGTAAAAGACGGGCGGATGATGGCGGGCAGTTTCACCATGTCCAGGGCGACCATGGCTTCTTCCATGGTGCTGACTTGCTGGCTGCGCGGGCTTTCCAGGCCAATCTTGTCCATTGCATCGCGGAACCGAAGGCGATCTTCCGCCTTGTCGATGACATCGGCATTGGCCCCGATCATCTCCACATCCAGCAAATCCAGGACGCCGCGCCGCTCAAGCTCCAGCGCACAGTTCAGGGCCGTCTGGCCCCCCATTGTGGGCAGCAGAACCAGCTTTTCATTGGGGCGCTCCGCGCGTTCGCGTTTCAGGATCTTGGCAACCATATCGGCGGTGATCGGCTCGATATAGGTGGCATCCGCTGTTTGCGGATCGGTCATGATCGTCGCTGGGTTCGAATTGACCAGAACGACACGATACCCTTCCTGCTTCAGGGCCTTACAGGCCTGGGTGCCGGAATAGTCAAACTCACAGGCCTGACCAATGACAATGGGGCCAGCCCCAATGATCATGACGGTATCAATATCAGTACGTTTTGGCATGGGCGGACGCGCCTCCGGTTCATCGAAGCGTTACGGTATAGTGCGACCCTGGGGGCTAGGCGCGTTGCATACACGATGCGAACCGGCTTTGAAAGCACCGGATTGGGATTTCCAAAGTGAATTATGAAATGTTGAAAAAACGCACTCTATGATCGTGTTTTATTCTTTGATATGCTGCTTCGGTGTAGAGGCAAGAAGTGGTTGAACGATGTTGAAAAGTGCCGCAGTGGGGCAGACTTCTGTTGTGGTGGTTTTCTGTGGCTTCATTTTGGGGGCTGCTATATCGCGGGCGGCGGAAACGCCAATTGTGGATCGAGCTTGGCATTACTCTTTTATGGATGTATGGCTTCGCAATAATTTAGCCGCACCTGAGGCAATCGAGCCTGCAAAGCTTCGCCTTTCCGGGTTTCCGGTCTGCACGGATCCGCCACAGGCACCTTGTCGTGATATCGCAAAAACCGATGCGATTTCTGCCACTGCGTCACAATGGTGGGCTCGATTCGACCGCAAGGCCTTTATGGATCTTCGTGAGAAGGCCTCAAGTGAGGCAGAGGCTTCTTTGGTCGACCAATATCTAGCCTATGCCGATGCACTTCAAGCGGAAGCCATCGCGCTGGAAAAGCATGGGGCGCCTGAAGTCCCGACGGCGCAAGATGTTTTGCGGTTTTCAATACTAACATTCGCGATCATACAAATTCGCATGAATCAAAAAATAATGCAGCGAGGTGGATGGGAGGACGATTACCCGCAAAATCTAATAGACAAATCCGATGTATTTCAAATTCTTATATTCACGAATGAATTTCAATTGTATCAAGTGATTAGCGCGCGCCTGGCTGGTGCCTGCGCACTATATACCGAGCGGGTACAGGATTTATTGTGCGATTCGGTGATCAGATATGATGAGACGATGGTTGCGTCTTTCGAACGGTATACACATCAAGTGCAAGAAAATGCGGAAACCTCTGTCGAAATACTTCGCCATACAAAGAAAGTTCTCGCAGAAGCAGACGAACACGAAAGACGCTACTGGCAGAATAACATTCTGGGTACAAGCTATTATCCCATGGTCTCAGGTCTTTATGATATCACCCGGACGGATATCACTGTTTTTAAAGATAGGCTCGAGACAATTGTAGGCATCGGCTCTCGATCTAGCGAAGAGACCGATCACCGTATTCGGTTCGAGGAAGAACAGTACGGAGATTTGGAAAAATACTGGAAAGTTGAGCATGGGTTTTGGCCCGATAGAACGGAAGCGATACTGGCAAAGGAGTAGCGCGTCCGTCTCCTGTTACCAATTACAAAATCTCCAAAACACTTTCCGGTGGGCGACCGATGCGGGCTTTGGGGCCTTTGATGACGATGGGGCGTTCGATCAGGATGGGGGCGTCGGCCATAGCCTGAATCAGGGTCGCCTCGTCCGTCACGTCTTTCAGATTTTGCTCCTTATAAGCGCTCTCTCCCTTGCGCATCAGGTCGCGGGCGGTGTCCAGGCCCAGCTTGGCGATGATCTCCTTAATCGTTACCGCATCTGGTGGGGTTTCCAGATACAGAACCACATCCGGCGTGACGCCGTTTTCTTCCAACAGGGCCAGCGTCTGGCGTGATTTTGAGCAACGGGGATTGTGATAAATCGTGACGGACATAGGGTTCCTCGCTTATGACTTGTTTCTTCCGGCAGTGTCGCGAGGATGGCGCTGCTAATCAAGACAGGCTTTTTGAAACAAGATGGACTTTTACAAAGGGGCTTCGTGTGTCGGGTGAAACTGATTTGGATTTGGTGATCGTTGGTGCCGGTGCGGCGGGTATCGGGGCTGGTCTGGTTGCCCGCGCGGCGGGATTGAAATTTCGGATTTTGGAAGCATCGGACCGCGTCGGGGGTCGGGCGCATACGATATCCAGGGGCGGCGTGACCTATGACTTAGGGTGCCATTACCTGCACCATGCGTCGCGCAATCCATTTGCCGCAACCGCCCTGTCGCGCGGTCAGGAGGTTTCCATCAACCTGACCCATGATGCGCTGCCTGAAGCCTATTACCGAAACGGTGTGCGCCAGGATGAGGCGACCCGCCAGGCCTGTTCCAAATACTATCAGGTCAGCGACAATGCCTATGAGATTGCAGAGGCCGATGTTGCGGGCAGTACGGTGATCGATACGACATCGCCCTTTTATGACGTCTATACCGGCTGGTGCGAGGCGATGAATGGCGTGCCGCCGACGCGGGTCTCCACCCATGATATTCAGCGCTATAAGGCAACCGCTGAGGATTGGCCGGTGAAGGATGGCTATGGTGCCCTGATCGCCAGCTTTGCAGAGGGATTGCCCGTCACCTTCGATTGCCCGGTTCACGCCATCGACCGGACGGGGTCGTCCGTGACCGTCGACTGTGCGGAAGGCACCCTGCGCACCAAAACCGTGGTCGTGACGGTATCCCCGGCAGTTCTGAAATCAGGATCGATCCACTTCACACCCACCTTGCCTGCTGCTGTGGAAAAGGCGCTGGTGGATGTACCGATGGGCCTGGCGGAACGGATCGCCCTGTTCACCGATGGTCTGATCCTGCCCCCGGGGGAGCGGATTTCCGCCCATACCATCCCCAAGGCGGGCAAGATGCTGATCGTCAAAGTCCATGAATTTGGTAAGCCGATTGTGGAAGGGTATATCGCAGGCGATCTGGCGCGTGAACTGACCGATGCCGGGGGGCGCGCGGCCCTGATCGACTATACAGAAACCGCCGCGGTTGAGATGTTCGGCAGTGCCCTGCGGTCAAAAGTCCTGGATCGTGTGTCCAGTTGCTGGTCGACCGACCCGTTGATTTTGGGCGGGTATTCTGCGGCCCTGCCAGGGCGCTCTGCCTCGCGGGCGGGCCTGTCAGAACGGTTTGACGAACGCCTTGTCCTGGCGGGGGAGGCGTGCTCTCCCGATCAACAGACCACGGCGCATGGGGCTTACTTTTCTGGCGTGCGGGCTGTATCGCATCTGGTTCAGGATGGCTTGAAGGCGGACTGAGTTTTCTTCTCCCCAAATAGTATTGGATAGATCATGCCAAACCCGACAGACATACGCCGATCCAACCTGATTGGGATGGGATGGATGTTCCTGGCGGGGTTGTGCTTCTCTAGCATGCATGCCTCGATCCGTTATGTGGGGCAGGATTTGCACCCGTTTGAGATTGCGTTCTTTCGCAATTTGTTTGGCCTCTTGGCCTTGTCGCCGCTGTTCCTACGGTATGGATTCGCGCCATTGAAAGCGACCCGTCCTGGATTGCTGACGATCCGGGCGATTTTGAATTTGGGCGCAATGTTGGCCTTTTTCAGTGCGTTGACCCTGGCCCCATTGGCGGATGTCGCGGCGTTGGGCTTTACCGCGCCGATTTTTGCCACCGCGCTGGCCATTCCGTTCCTAGGGGAAACGGTCGGTTGGCGGCGCACGGCGGCCATTGCCGTTGGTTTTCTGGGGGCGATGATCATTATCCGCCCAGGGTTTTCTGAAATTGATTTGGGGCACGGGCTGGTCCTGGTGTCGTCCCTGTTGTGGGCGGTCGCGATGCTGGTGATCAAACAGATATCAAAGACGGACAGTTCACTGACCATCACGCTGTATATGGGGATTATGTTGACGCCCCTTTCGTTGCCCTTCGCGATGGCAGTCTGGATCTGGCCGGAACCGCATCATTGGGTCTGGCTGGTGGGCATCGGCATATTAGGCGGCCTGGCCCAATTGGGGCTGACAGAGGCCCTGCGCCGGGGGGAAACCGCCGTCGTCATGCCGATGGATTTCTTTAAGCTGCTATGGGCCGCCCTGTTGGGCTTTTTCATCTTCGGGCAACAGCCGGGGCTGTACACCGTGTTGGGTGGCCTGGTGATTTTTGCGGCTGCAACATATATTGCCCTGCGGGAAACCCGGTTGAGAAAGCCATTGCCCGCAACGTCCCGCAGCAATCCTACATAGCCAATAAAACAATACGGCAAAAACAAGCAATTTATGTCGTAGATAGCACACTGATCTGCTGCCAATAGCAGATGCTTGTCGCTGGAAGAGCAGAGTGAACCGCTCATGTATTTATTGCTGTGGGAGATATAGCGTCATGACCAGAGTTTCCAGCCGCCAAGCAATGCGCGACCGGCGTGGCAAATCTGCTGGGATCAAACAGCTTCCCTGGACCAAGACTCTGCGCAATCCCTATCCGCCAATGTGTCCTCTTTCCGACGATCAGGTGGAAGCAATCCACGAGGCCAGCCTGGACGTGATCGAACAGCATGGGCTGGAAGTGAACGGAGAGGAAGCCCTGGACTATTATGCCAAGGCTGGCGCGGAGGTTGATCGCGCGACGGAAATGGTGCGCATGGACCGCGCCCTTGTGATGCAATTGATGAGCACCGCGCCAGAGGTTTTCACCCTGACGCCCCGCAATTCGGATCATACGATTTATGTCGGACAGGATCACATTAACTTTGGTATGGTATCAGGCCCGCCCAATGTGCATGACGCAATCAATGGCCGCCGTGCCGGGAATTTTGCGGATTATGTGAAACTGGCCAAATTTGCCCAGTTCTTTAACTGCATCCGGTTCTTAGGGAATCAGGCGGTTGCGCCAACAGACCTGCCTGCCAATACCCGCCATATGGACTCAACCCGCGCCAATATTATGTATACGGACAAGGCTTTCAATCATCTGTTGATCGGGGCCGGACGGGCGTTGGATTCCTGTGAAATCGTTGCCCGCGCCAGCGGCAAGACGCTGGATCAGATTGCTGAACAGACGGCCTGTATCGGCAATATCAATGTCAACAGTCCCCGCAAGTTGGACGAACATATGGCAACCGGCCTGATTCAGATGGCAAAGCTGAACCAGGCAACCATTGTCACGCCCTTTACCCTGATGGGGGCCATGACGCCGGTCACGATGGGTGCGGCCCTGGTGCAACAGAATGCAGAAGCCCTGTTCGCCATGTGCCTGACCCAGATCGTGCGCCCTGGATCGCCGGTCGTCTATGGCGGGTTTACGTCCAATGTAGATATGAAGTCGGGCGCGCCAGCATTTGGCACCCCGGAAAATGCCAAGGCCAATCTGGCCGGTGGGCAATTGGCCCGGCGGTATAAGGTTCCCTATCGCACCAGCGCCTGTAATGCGTCCAATGCGGTAGATGCCCAGGCGACCTATGAAACCATGATGGCGATGTTCGGGGCGGTGATGGGGAATGGCAATTTCATCTATCACGCGGCCGGATGGCTGGAAGGGGGGCTGGTTGCGTCCTTTGAGAAGCTGATCGTCGATGTGGAGATTATCCAGCACATGATCGGTCTGATGGCCCCAATTGATACATCCGTTGACGAATTGGGTGTGGACGCAATTGGTGGGGTCGCACCGGGGGGTCATTTCTTCGGCGCTGAACACACCATGGCGCGATATCAGACTGCGTTTTATGCGCCCCTGCTGTCTGATTGGACCAATAGCGAGAATTGGGAAATTGCGGGGGCCAAGACCGCCACCCACCGCGCCACCGATATGTGGCAATTGGTATTGGAGGAATATCAGCAACCGGCGTTGGACCCTGCCTGTCTGGAATCAGTTGATGCCTATATTGCCAAGCGCAAGGAATCCATTGGTGCCGGTGAACCATAGGATCGGGTGTCGCTTTTTAGCCTCACACGGCGGTAATTGAATATTATTGTGAAACTCGCGCTTTTTCTTTCGGTATAAGGCAGTATTTTATCGTCATGAAAATGCGCGCGACGGGTGATCCTGAACAATTTGGCTTTTTGCTGCTGCCCAGCTTCTCGATGATGGCATTTGCCTCAGCGGTAGAGCCGCTGCGCGCAGCCAATACGATTGCGGGTCGCAAGCTGTATGAATGGACGATGATTTCAATGGATGGCCAGGCTGTGCCAGCGTCCAACTCAATCGATATCATGCCCAATACGTCCGTCGCGACAGAGAAGCATTTTGATTATCTGTTTGTTGTGGGCGGAACAGGCGCGGAGAAAATCCGCGATCCCCGCGCCCTGAATTTTGTGCGCAAGCTGACACGGGTTGGCACCGTGATCGGGGCGGTGTCGACTGCGCCTTATCTGCTGGCCTATGCCGGTCTGCTGGATAACAGGCGCTGCACCATCCATTGGGAATATCTGGACAGCTTTCGGGAGGATTTTCCCCATCTGGATATTACCGAAGAACTGTTCGAAATCGATGGTCAGATCATCACCTGTTCTGGGGGAACCGCGTCGATCGATTTGCTGTTGCATCTGATCAGCCATTCCCATGGGCATGATCTGGCGACCCATGTATCGGAATGGTTCCTGCACAAACAGATCCGCGAACAGTCGGAACATCAGCGCATGGCATTGCGCTTCCGCGTCGGGGTCAGCCATCCGAAGTTGTTGAGCGCGATCCAGTTCATGGAAGAGAATCTGGAAACCCCGCTGGAGCGGGAGGAAATTGCAGAAGTCGTCGGCCTGTCGACCCGCCAGTTGGAGCGGTTGTTCCGCAAATACCTGAATTCGACACCGCGCAAATATTATTTTGGATTGCGCATGCAGCGTGCGCGCATCCTGTTGCGCCAGACCAGCATGTCTGTCCTGGATGTGGCTTTGGCCAGCGGTTTCGTCTCTGCCAGCCATTTTGCGAAATGTTACCGGGAATTCTTCGGTCACTCACCCCGCCGCGACCGGGCACCGGAAGCTTGAGGGAGGGACAGTATGACAGACCCGTATATCCTTTACGAAAAATCCGCGGGCATTGTCACGCTGACGCTCAATCGACCCGATCAGTTGAACGCCTTTTCGGAAGGCCCGATGATTGATGCCTTCCTGGCTGTCCTGGATCAGGTGACAGCGGAAAAGGATGTGCGCTGTGTTATCCTGACCGGGGCAGGGCGTGCCTTTTCCGCCGGGGGCAATGTCAAACATATGCGCGACAAGACCGATATGTTTGCGGGCAGCGCGGCGGATATCGAACGCGCCTATGCCCAGGGCATTCATCGGGTGCCGCCAAAGCTGTGGGGGCTGGAAATCCCCGTGATCGCCGCCGTCAATGGGCCGGCCTATGGCGCGGCGCTGGATCTGGTCTGTATGTGCGACATCCGCCTTGCCAGTGCTACGGCAAAATTCGGTGCGCCCTTCGTCAAAATCGGCATTGCGCCGGGCGATGGTGCGGCCTGGTTCCTAAGCCGGATTGTCGGCCCCTCCCATGCGGCGGAGTTGATCCTGACGGGCGATACGGTGGATGCCGATACGGCCAAGGCAATGGGCCTCGTCTCCCGCGTGGTTGATCCTGACGCGTTGATGAGGGAGGCGCACGCCTTGGCAGAAAAAATCGCCGCCAATGCGCCACTCGCCCTGCAATCATCCAAACGCCTGTTGCGCAAGGCCCCGCATCAGACGCTTGAAGACCATCTGTCGCTCTGTGCTTCCTATCAGGCCCTGCTGCACGGCACGGCAGATCATGCCGAAGCCGTCACCGCCCTGCTGGAAAAACGCAAACCGGTCTTTAAGGCAGAGTAATCTTTGCTACCGCCCGCAGGGACCATGTTCCATTTGATAGGTGACGAGCTTCATGACGTAATCCCGTTCGTCCTCTGGCAGTTTCGTTGAGATGGCGGGCTGGATATCCTGACCTTCAATCCCCATTGCATAGGCGTTGTAGACGGACAAAATGGCTTCAGATAATCGTGGCTCAGGTCCCTCCTTTGCCGTGATGGTTCCAAATTTCCGCCACAGCGCCGGGTCACATTCGGCCTCAACTGCGGCTTTTTTGGCTGCAATCATATTTTCTGTGTAAGAGAAATAGTTGGTTAATTCAGTGTCGCTGTAGTTGGCCAAAACGGATTGGTCCGGCACAAAGGCAGTGATCTCGACAAGGGGCTGCAGGTCGTTGAGATAGGTTTGCAGTTCCGCTGCGATCTCCGCCCGTCGTTCACAATTGCCGGCAAAGATGACAAATCGTTCTTCAAAGGTTCCGTCCAGATAAGACACTCCCAATTCACGATCGCGATATTCCGAGAAGGAAAATATGCCATTGAAAATCATTTCATCCGTATTGTCGCCGTTGATGCCACTTTCTTTCGTTACGCCGGGTGCAAGCGCCAAATTCATCTGAAAAACGCATTGCCGGATCGTGAATTGGGGATACCAATCAAACTTCATATATGAGTCTACGTTGTGAGCGTACCGCCAGTTTATGTGCAGTTCCGGAATTTCAGCGAAGGGATTTTTATAGTCTTGGCCATGAACTGGTCTGGGACATAGCATTGCGACCACAGCGAATATTAGTGATGTGCACAAGAGCCAACGATGGGTTTGTGAAGAGGCAATTGCAATCATGAGACTTTCTTTCAGTTCCACCCTTAAAAGTTGATCTTTACTTCATTTTTAACTTTCTTATCATGAGTGTAATCCTTGTTGAAAAAAAGTCTTTTACAGTTGTTCTATAGTTACAGTGTGAGATAGGAACCTATTTTCATGCTTAAAGCATTGTATTCAAATCGAAAACTTACTGGCTTAGGGATAACTCTATGTATCCTCTTCTCCGGTTTATGTCTCATGTTGGGGGCGGACCCGAAAGGGTTGAACTTGTAATTTCCCTTGATCGAACAGTTCTTTGATTACCTCTTCTGGCGCTTTCGTTCAGGTTTCCGAGCGCGTCGGGGCGAAAAGAGAATTATGAAAACATAAATATTAACTATTTTTTATTGTAGAATAAAACTAACAACACAAATTCTTGAGGAAAAGGCCTGGACCTCTTGCAATTCGGGCTGTGTGACCTGTATATGAGGGCAATTGAAAGCTGAGTGACGTCGTGGATGGGGATTGATATCCTGATGGAATGTCCTGGGCGGAGCGCTGGAACGGAGTGGGTAGAATGGAAATGAAGCCGCAGACAATTCCTGGATCGGTCAATCTGGTCACCGTGGTGGATGTGCATCACTGGACCGATACGCTGTTTTCCTTTCGGGTGACGCGGCCAGACAGCTTTCGCTTTCGCTCCGGTGAATTTGTGATGATCGGCCTGATGGTCAATGGCAAGCCGCTGTTGCGCGCCTATTCGGTGGCCAGCCCGGCCTGGGACCATGAATTGGACTTCTATTCGATCAAAGTTCAGGACGGCCCGCTGACCAGCCGCTTGCAGAAAATCCAGGTTGGCGATGAGATCCTGTTGGGCAAGAAGCCGACGGGCACGCTGGTGCTGGACGCGCTGTTGCCGGGCAAGACGCTGTATCTGCTGTCGACCGGGACCGGCATTGCCCCCTTTGCCAGTGTGATCCGAGACCCCGACACCTATGAGCGGTTTGAGCGTGTGATCCTGACCCATACCTGCCGAACCGTGGCCGAACTGGCCTATGGCGAAAAATTGGTGGCCGATACGATCAACGATCCGCTGGTCGGGGAAATGGTTGATGGGCGCCTGATCCATTACACCAGCACAACCCGAGAAGATCACCCCCATACTGGTCGCATCACCGACCTGATTGAAAGCGGTAAATTGTTCACCGATCTGGGCCTGCCTGTTTTCAATCCTGACAATGACCGGGTGATGATCTGTGGCTCCATGGCGATGTTGAACGACACCAAGGCCGTGGTTGAAGCCGCCGGGCTGGAAGAAGGCTCCAACGCCAAGCCGGGCCAGTTCGTGATCGAAAAGGCATTTGCCGGATAAATTAGTCTCGATGCGACCTTTGCGTCATCGGATGTCGTCTTAACCGCAAAATAAGTCGCGGGGGCGCGCTCGCTGATGTCTCAATCCCCGTAGCACTATGTCTGTCCGTAACAGGGGGCCGATGGGCGATCCTGGAATGCGAGACACCGCAATTCGCGCGACGTCACGCGCAACAGAACATTGAAAGGTGGGAATGAGCATGTCCGATATCGAAATCGCCCGGAAAGCCAAAATGAAGCCGATCACAGAGATCGGCGCAAAACTGGGCATTCCTGCCGACCAACTGATGCAGTATGGACCAAACAAGGCCAAGATGAGCTTTGACTATCTGGACTCCCTGAAGGGAAAGCCCGATGGCAAGCTGATCCTGGTGACGGCAATCTCTCCCACGCCCGCTGGGGAAGGTAAGACGACGACCACGGTTGGTCTGGGCGATGGCCTGAACCGCATTGGCAAGAAGGCGATGATCTGCCTGCGTGAACCCTCATTGGGTCCATGCTTTGGGGTTAAGGGCGGTGCTGCTGGCGGTGGCTATGCCCAGGTCGTGCCGATGGAAGACATCAACCTGCATTTCACCGGTGACTTCCACGCCATCACTTCGGCCCACAATCTGCTGTCGGCCTTGATCGACAATCACATCTATTGGGGCAACTCCCTGGGCTTTGACGAGCGCCGCGTGGCCTGGCGTCGCGTGCTGGATATGAACGACCGCGCCCTGCGGGATATCGTCGTCTCCCTGGGCGGTGTCGCCAATGGCTTCCCGCGTCAGACCGGTTTTGACATCACGGTCGCGTCCGAAGTTATGGCGATTTTCTGTCTGGCGGATGGCCTGAAAGATCTGGAAGACCGCTTGGGCCGCATCGTGGTGGGCTATACCCGCGACCGCACGCCGATCCTGGCCCGTGATCTGAAGGCCGAAGGCCCGATGACGGTGCTGTTGAAAGACGCGCTGATGCCAAACCTGGTACAGACGCTGGAAAACAACGCGGCCTTTATCCATGGCGGCCCATTCGCCAATATCGCCCATGGCTGTAACTCCGTCTCTGCCACCAAGTCGGCCCTGAAAGTCGCCGATTATGTGGTAACCGAAGCCGGGTTTGGCGCCGATCTGGGTGCCGAGAAGTTCTTCGACATCAAATGCCGTAAGGCCGGTCTGAAGCCCGAAGCTGTTGTCATTGTTTGCACCATCCGCGCGATGAAAATGCATGGTGGCGTGGCGAAAGATGGGTTGGGCGACGAGAATGTCGCGGCTGTAAACAAGGGCCTGGTCAATCTGGGTCGCCATATCAGCAACATCAAAAAGTTTGGTGTGCCTGCCGTGGTCGCGATCAATAAATTCATCAAAGACACCCCGGCGGAAATCGCCGCGGTTCAGGAATTCGCCAAAGCCAACGGCGTCGCAGCCATCTTGTGCGAACATTGGGGCAAGGGCTCCGAAGGGACCGAAGACCTGGCCAAACATGTGGTTGGCCTGATCGACGCCGGAACCGCTAATTTCGCGCCGCTGTATCCAGATGAAATGCCCCTGTTCGACAAGATCAACACGATCTGTAAGGAAATCTACGGTGCCGCAGAAGCAACCGCCGATAAGAAAGTCCTGGATCAGTTGAAACAGTGGGAAGAAGATGGCTATGGCAACCTGCCGGTCTGCATGGCCAAGACTCAGTACAGCTTCTCCACCGATGCGACCCTGCGCGGTGCGCCGTCCGGTCATATCGTACCGGTTCGGGAAGTGCGCCTGTCAGCCGGTGCTGGCTTCATTGTTGCCATCTGTGGCGAAGTGATGACGATGCCGGGCCTGCCACGCAAGCCGTCTTCTGAAGTCATTAAATTGAATGCTGAAGGCCAGATCGAAGGTCTGTTCTAAGACCTGCGCCTAAAGGCTGTTGAGTATTGCGGCGACCTGATCTTCTTGTGGATCGGTCGCCGCAATCTTTTTCCAGGTCATTTCGCCCCAACCATTTTGGAATTGTTGGGCCACAACGCGGCTGGTCGCGTCGGACGCATCGCCTGTGCGCCCCGCCACGCGCGCAGCGGCGGTAGCCTGGTCCAGATCCAGCCAGATACCGATAAAGGGTACACCAGCCTTTCGGGCAATGGCTTCAATCCGCAGGCGGCTGTCTGGATGGGTGAAGGTGGCATCTGCGATTGCACTATGGCCCTGGGTTAGGGCAAGTGCGCAAAGCCGTTCCATTTCCTCATAGGTCGCGACGCTGGCAGGTTCACGATACGCTTCGGGGGGCAATCGTTCTGTTTCATCCTTCAGACCATACAAGCGTTTGCGGATCGCATCGCTGCGCGCGATCAGGGCACCGGGGGCCGCCCCAATATGGGGGCTGAGCAACCGCGCGATGGTGGATTTTCCGCTGCCAGATGGTCCGCCAACCGCGATCAGAACGGGCGGCTTGGTGGATAAATAGCCCAATGCCTGGTTCAGGTAATCACGGGCCGTGGCGCGACGTTGTTCGGCCTTCTCATCGGGGTCAAAGGCTGCGGCGGCATAGCCAACCTTGGCCCGAACCTGCGCGCGCATGGACAGGAACAGCGGCAACAGGCTCAGCCCCGCAATATCTGCGGGCCGCCGCTCCAGATATCGGTTGAACACGATGGCTGCCCCGTCCCGACGATTATGGGCTCCCAGATCCATTAACAGGAAGGCCAGATCATACAGGACATCTATATGGGCATAGGCGTCGTTGAACTCGATACAGTCGAACAAGGCAGGCGCACCCTGCCAGCGACAGATATTGGCCAGATGCAGATCACCATGGCAATGGCGCACCGATCCTTCCGCCGCCCGTTGATCCAGCAGAGGGGAGACCCGCTTTATCATGTCTGTAGCCGCCGATTCTAGCTGGTGGACAGTGTCTTGATCACAGGTCGGTTCTTGCGCCAACATGGTCAGATTGCCAGACAGTGTCTTGCCCAGCGGGGTTGAGCCGCCAGCCCCTTTCAGGGCGGGTTCGGCATCGTGAAACTCTGCAATCGTTTCCGCCACCAGGCGCAATTCGTGATCGCTGGGGGGGACGTCGGCAAAGGTGTTCTCAAACCGGGCCATTTCTATGACTGTGTCCAGGCTGCCTGCCGGATCGGCATCCAGATCAGACAGGGCCAATCCATCCGGACCGTCGATAATGGCGCGGGTGCCGTGATACAGGTCTGGGGCCGTGCGTCGGTTCAACCGAATTTCATTGCGACAGGCCGCCCGTCGCTTTTCCATTGTGGAAAAATCCATGAAGAAATAGGCGACATCGCGCTTCAGCTTATAGGCGCGGTCGGACAATAGGAACACGATGGCCCCATGGGTTTCTATCCGTTGCGGGGTATCACCGCCATGGGTCGCCGGATCGGACAGGAAGGCAATGATGCGGTCCTGTGGTTTTTCCGATCCTGTCATTCCTTAATCCCCTTTATTGCTGACACCGGCCTCTTCAAAGCTGGCCATGCCGCTGTGGCAGGCAACGGCGGATTTCACGATGGCCAGCGCAAGGGCCGCCCCGGATCCTTCACCCAGTCGCATGCCGAAATCCAGCACGGGACGCTTTCCCAAAACCTTGCAAAGCTTTGCATGGGCGGGTTCAGCCGATAGATGCCCGACGATACAATGATCCAGGGCGTGATGATCCATTTGGAATAAGACGGCGGCGGCAACGGTGCAGGCATAGCCATCCAGGATGACTGGGACACGGCCAATGCGGGCGGCAATGATCGCACCGGTAATAGCGGCCAGTTCAAATCCCCCCATGCGGCGTATCGCATCAAACGGGTCTGTGGTCTGGGGCAAGTGCAGGGTGACGGCCTGATCCACGGCGGCGATTTTGCGCGCCATGGCATCGCCGGTGACGCCGGTTCCGGGCCCGGTCCAGTCGGTCGCAGTGCCGCCAAACAGGGCATGGGCGACGGCGGCGGCTGCGGTCGAATTGCCAATACCCATTTCCCCCAGACACAGGCAGTCAATGCCTTCATCCACCGCCATCATGCCATAGGCCATGGCCGTGGCGCATTCTTCCTCTGTCATCGCGGGGCCCTGGGTGAAATCCTGGGTGGGGTTTTCCAGGGCCATTTCATAGACACGCAATTCCGCATCATGGACGGCGCATAACTGATTAACCGCCGCGCCGCCCTGTTGAAAATTTGCCACCATTTGGGCTGTGACATCAGCCGGATAGGCAGACACGCCTTTTGCGGTGACCCCATGATTGCCTGCAAAAACGGCGACACGGGGGCGGTCGATCCGGGGGGGCGTGCGGGCCTGCCAGACGGCGACCCATTCCGCCAGTGTCTCCAGATGACCCAAAGATCCAGGGGGCTTGGTAAGCGTAGCCTCTCTGGCCCGGGCGGCGTCCCTGGCGGGGAAATCCGGACCGGGAAATGCAGCGATCAGCGACCTGATTTCATTAAGATCCGCCCTTGGTTCTGTCTGGGGTTCCGCCTGTTGCTGTGGATCATCGGTCATAGAAATCTCCTTGGCTGGCATCAGTCCGCGCTTGCGCGTATTCGCCCTTGGCATTAAGCCTTCGCACCATGACCGGCAAGACGGAAAATGGAAAGCCTGAGGGGCTGGGGGATCAGGTGCGGTTGCGCCTGGACCAACTATGCGTCGCGATTGGATTTATGACGCGCCTGCCGGTTCCCTATCGGACAGCCCCAGTGGCGCGGACTGTCTGGGCCTTTCCCTTTGCGGGCGCATTGGTTGGTTTCCTGTCCGGGGCGGTGCTGTGGGGGATGGTGACGATTGGCTTGTCACCTGTTGTCGCGGCCTTCGCCGCCCTGGCAGCCAGCGCCCTTGTGACCGGGGCGTTGCATGAAGATGGCCTGGCTGATTGCGCCGATGGGTTCTGGGGTGGGCATACACCGGAACGCCGCCTGGAAATCATGCGCGACAGCCGCAGTGGCGTCTATGGCGTGCTGGCCCTTATTCTGGCAACAGGCATGAAGGCAATGTTGATCGTGGATCTGGTTGTTGATCTGGGGCCTGCCGCAGTCTGGCCAATGCTGATCGCGGTTCATGCTATGGCGCGATCGGCGCTGCCACTGGCGATGATGCAATTTCCCATGGCGACGAAGACCGGGCTGGCGGCACAGGTTGGCGCACCGAATGGGTCAACAGTCGTCGCGGGCTTAATTTTGGCAACGTTTCTGGCATGTTTTGTACTGATCTTTATCCCGCTATGGATCCTGCCGGTTCTGATGGCGATATTATGCGGTGTCGCGATGTTGATGGGGGGATTGGCACGGTCAAAACTGGGGGGCGTGACGGGGGACAGTTTGGGTGCGACAGAACAGATCAGCGAGATTACATGCCTTATCATACTGGCAATTCTATTAGGGACCTGAGGGGCATTAGGGTATGGCGACGACAGTAACGCGATGGTGGTGGATCAGACACGCCCCAGTGACGGTCAATCAGGGTCGTATTTATGGGGCTGAGGACCTGCCTTGTGAAACCGATGATCCGGATCTGTATGCAGGCATTGCGGCGATGCTGCCCAGGGATGCGGTGCTGGTCACCAGCAACCTGATGCGCACGCACCAGACGGCAGATGCGATCAAGGCGGCGGGCGTGTCATTGCCGGAGCGCCTGGAATATCCGGATCTGGCGGAACAGAGTTTTGGTAACTGGCAGGGACAGCATTACGCCGATGTGGAAAAGGTCGATCCCCGTGTCGTGCATGATTTCTGGCTGTGTCCCGCCCATTGCCGCCCACCCGGTGGGGAGAGCTTCGTTGACCTGATCGCGCGGGTGGCGTGTGCGATTGAGGCAATTTCTGATGAAAATCCAGGTCGTGATGTTGTGGCGGTTGCACATGGGGGAACGATCCGTGCGGCCCTGGCCATTGCCTTGGGCCTGGATCCAGAACGTGCCCTGTCTTTCACCATTGATAATTGTTCCCTGACGCGCATTGACCGCATTGAAACCGGCCCTGAAGATCCTCAGCCGGGCAAGGGACAGTTAAGCTGGCGAACCGTCCTGGTGAACCGGCTGCCGGGAGAGCGCCCGCCGGGTGGAAAGCCACTGCGATGACACAGTCTGATTCCCCAAAAATCAGTTTCATTTTCGGTGGCGCACGATCCGGCAAGACGCGCCGCGCACTTTCCCTGGCGGAAACCAGCGGCATGGCGCCGGTCTATATTGCGACAGGGCAGGCCTTTGATGCGGAAATGCAGGATCGCATTGACCGCCACAAGGCGGAACGCGGCCCCCAATGGCGCACGGTAGAAGCCCCCATCGACTTGGCAACGGCAATCACATCCAATGCCAGTACAGAGACCATTCTGTTGATCGATTGTCTGACCCTGTGGCTCAGCAATCTGACATTTGCACAGCGGGACATAAGCGCCGAAACGCATTTACTGATTCAGGCCTTGCAGGACGCAACCGGACCTGTGCTTGTCGTCTCTAATGAAGTGGGACTGGGCATCGTGCCAGAAAATGCGCTGGCCCGTCGGTTCCGCGATGATCAGGGCCGACTGAATCAATCCATCGCTGCGGTCGCGGATCGTGTGGAATTCATCGCAGCAGGCCTTCCTCTGACGTTAAAAGGATAGAACTTTCTCATGGCAACACGCATCCCTGCTACAGTTATCACCGGCTTTTTGGGTGCAGGCAAAACCAGCCTGATCCGCCATATGATTGAAAACAATCGCGGCAAGCGCCTAGCATTCCTGATAAACGAATTTGGCGATTTGGGCATTGATCGCGAATTACTGCTGGGCTGTGGCATTGAAGGCTGTGACGAGGATGATGTGGTGGAATTGTCCAATGGCTGCATCTGTTGCACCGTGGCCGATGATTTCCTGCCCGCGATTGAGGCGATTCTGGCACGGCCCAATCCGCCCGATCACATTCTTATCGAAACGTCGGGCCTGGCCCTGCCAAAGCCGCTGGTAAAGGCTTTTTCCTGGCCTGAGGTAAAGGCGCGGATCACTGTGGATGGTGTGATCACCGTAGTCGACAGCAAGGCGTTTTCTGAAGGTCGTTTTGCCGATGATGAGGCTGCGGTTCAGGCCCAGCGAGAGGCGGATGACTCGCTTGATCACGATAATCCCCTGGAAGAAGTGTTCGAAGATCAATTGATGTGTGCAGATATGGTGATCTTGAACAAGCTGGATCTGATTGAAGATGGGGTCGCTGATCGCATTCAGGTCGAACTGGCGGCTCATATGCGCCCTGGCGTTCGTTTTGTGCATGCCAGAGAGGCTGCGGTGGATCCTGTCGTGATGCTGGGTCTGGATGCAAAGGCTGAGGATGATCTGGCCAACCGCCCCAGTCATCATGATGACCATGGCGATGGCGAAGATGATCACGACCATGATGATTTTGACAGCTTCACCCTGCGCCTTAACAGCGTGGCGGATGCCGACGCATTGGAAGCGCGCATCCTGAAGGCGGTCGGCGATCATGATATCTTGCGGGTAAAAGGTTTCCTGGATCGCCCCGGCGTCGCCCGTCGCGAAGTGGTTCAGGCCGTCGGACCGCGCCTGCGCCGGTATTTTGATCGCGCCTGGCGGCCCGATGAAACCCGTCAGTCAGAATTGGTGATCATTGGCCTGAAAGGCCTGGACCAGGACGCAATTTCACGGGCGATCCTGGGTTAGGGCGCGGGACGTAGGGGCATTCTGGTGGCGTTTATCACGCGATGACCTTGCCGGTCATCTTTGCCAGATTTGCCCCGATGTCTTTCAACTGCTTTTCGCGGTCGGGATCGTTGATCGAACCGTCGTCATTGAACAGTTTCGTCGCGCCCGATACGGCCAATTGCTTGGGCAGGACATGAACCCCGATATTGCCCAGAATGGCGCGCACATGAACAAGGCCGCGCAATCCCCCCAAGGCACCGCCTGATGCGGAAATCAGGGACGCTGTTTTGTCATTGAAGAAACGCAATCCGGATCCGTCCTGATCGGGGCGTGACACCCAATCAAGGGTGTTTTTCAACAACGGGGTGATGGAACTGTTATACTCCGGACAGGCCAGCAGCAGACCATGATTTTCGGCAAACAGGGCGCGAAGCTCTTTTGCCTTGGCCGGAATGCCCTCAGCCGCTTCCAGATCTTCGTCCATGATTGGCATCGGATAATCGCGCAAATCGATTACCGTGACCTCCGCCCCGGCCTCCTGAGCGCCTTGTACGGCAACCGCCAGGATCTTTTTATTCAGGGATTCCTGTTTGGCACTGCCGGCAAAGGCTAGGATTTTTGGCTTGGTCATTGGGATGCTCCTTATGGTGAAAAACAGCCTTTAATCCTTACATAGGATGCTGCAGTGCGGTGGCAACTGGTGTGGTGCGCGATTATTTGGGATCACCAGGATCCCTTTATCGGCCTGTCGGTTAGGAGAGGGCGTGCAGGCGATGTGGTTCATCGTCCAGCGCCCTCGACACCGTCCGACAGGCCGATAAAGGGACCAAAGGCGCTGTTTGCGGCGCTCCGGGCCGCGTCGCCTTCCGCTTGCGATGCCCCGCATCGCTTCGCGAAACGCTCCTAACCGGAGCACCGCAAACAACGTCCTGGTTGACCCCAAATAACCGCGCACCACACTAAACCTTGCTGGACGGATGGCCTGCGCTCGGCTACAAGCCGCGCAAAGTATATACCTGAAAGAGGATTTCAATGCGACTCGGCATTCTAGAAGCCGGGCGGCCGCCTGCGCCGCTTGATGAAAAACATGGAACCTATCCGGGCATGTTTCAGGACTTGCTGCGTTCGCATTTGCCGGACGGGTCTGAGGTCATCGGCTATCCGGTCATTGAAGACGGCTTTCCCCGCAGCGTGACGGAATGCGATGCCTGGCTGATCACCGGCAGCGCCTATGGCGTTTATGATGATGTCCCCTTTATCGGGCGGCTGATTGACTTCATTCAGGATGCCCATAAGGCCGGTGTGCCGATGGTTGGCATTTGCTTTGGTCATCAGATCATTGCTCAGGCGCTGGGCGGTCAGGCAGAAAAGTCTGATAAGGGCTGGGGCGTCGGGGCGCACAGCTATACCATCCACAAAACACCGACCTGGATGGTGGATGCATCCGTTAACGAAACATTCGATACCTATGTGTCGCATCAGGATCAGGTGACAGCAGTGCCGCCTGGCGCGACAGTCCTGGCCAGCAGTGATTTTTGCAACAATGCGATGCTGGCAATTGGGGACACGGTTTTGACCCTGCAAAGCCATCCGGAAATGCCCAGTGCCTATGTTGGGGACCTTTATGATGTGCGCCGCGCGCGGATCGGTGAGGAAAAAGTCGATGCGGCATTAACCACTGTTGCAAAGACATCCCATGCGCCCGATGCCGACCGCGTTGCCACCTGGATCGGTGCCTTTTTGACCCAAGCCCTTGAAAGTTGAGATTTGAAAATGGACCTGCGGAATATCGCGATTATCGCCCACGTTGACCATGGGAAAACGACCCTGGTGGACAAGTTGTTGACCCAATCCGGGGCGGTACAGACGCACAGCGCGCTGACGGATCGCGCCATGGATTCCAACGAATTGGAAAAGGAACGCGGGATCACGATCCTGGCGAAATGTACCTCTGTTGAATGGCAGGGCACACGCATCAATATCGTCGACACCCCCGGCCACGCCGATTTCGGGGGCGAGGTGGAGCGGATCCTGTCTATGGTCGATGGGGTGGTTCTGTTGGTCGATGCCGCCGAAGGGCCGATGCCGCAAACGAAATTCGTGCTGATCAAGGCATTGGATCTGGGCCTGAAACCCATCGTGCTGATTAACAAGGTCGATAAACCTGACGCCCGTCCGGACTGGGTGATTGACCAGGTGTTTGACCTGTTTGTCGCATTAGATGCCACGGACGAACAATTGGATTTCCCGGTCCTCTATGCCTCTGCCAAGCAGGGTTGGGCGGCTGAGACACTGGAAGAAGACCGGGTTGATATGACCCCGCTGTTCAATCGTGTGTTGACCCATGTTGCCCCGCCGGTCGCGGACCCGGATGGCCCGTTCAAAATGCTGGTGACGACGCTGGAAAGCGATCCCTATCTGGGCCGTATCCTGACCGGGCGTATTCTGTCGGGCACGATTACCGTAAACCGCACTGTTAAGGGCCTGGGTCGCAACGGCAAGGTGATGGAACAGGCGCGCCTGACCAAATTGCTCGCTTTCCGGGGCCTGAAGCGTGAGCCGGTAGACAGCGCCATGGCCGGTGACATTGTTGCTGTCGCTGGTTTGGGCAAGACCACCGTGGCCGATACGATTTGCGATACCAGTGTCGAAGAACCGATCCCAGCCCGCCCGATCTCTCCGCCGACCATGGCAATGACTGTATCCGTGAATGACAGCCCCCTGGCAGGTCGTGAAGGCGACAAGCTGACCGGTCGCATGATCGGGGATCGTCTGATCCGTGAGGCTGAAGGCAATGTCGCGATTAAACTGACGGAAAGCGCTGAAAAGGATGCGTTTGAAGTCGCCGGTCGTGGGGAGTTGCAGCTAGGCGTGCTGCTGGAACAATTGCGCCGCGAAGGGTTTGAAATGACCGTTGGGCCGCCGCGCGTGCTGTATCGTGAAGACGAGAATGGCAAACGCCTGGAGCCCATGGAAGAAGCCCAGATCGATGTCGATGATGAATATTCCGGCGTCGTCGTTGAAAAGATGGGCCTGCGTAAAGGGGAAATGACCGAAATGCGCCCGTCCGGCGGCGGCAAGACGCGGATTGTCTTTGACATCCCATCGCGCGGTTTGATCGGGTATCAGGGCGAATTCCTGGCCGATACCCGGGGAACCGGCATCCTGTCGCGCCTGTTCAAGGGCTTTGCCCCCCATAAGGGCCCCATTCCGGGTCGTCGTGAAGGGGTGCTGATTTCTGCCGAACAGGGCACCGCCGCACCCTATGCGCTGACCAATCTGGAAGGCCGGGGCGCGCTGTTCGTGGATCCGGGCGATCCGGTTTATGTCGGCATGATCATCGGGGAACACAATAAGGGCAATGACCTTGAAGTGAACCCGATCAAGGCAAAGCAGCTGACCAACTTCCGTGCATCGGGCAAGGAAGATACGGTGAAGCTGACGCCCCCAATCCGTCGCACCCTGGAAGAGGCCCTGGCCTATATCCAGGACGATGAACGGGTTGAGGTCACCCCGGAATCGATCCGACTGCGCAAGGCAATCATGGATCCCAACGAGCGTAAGAAAGACAAGCGCCGCCGGGAGTCCTAAGAAATCTGGAACCCTCCCTCGAAATGGGGGAGGGTTCCATTCTTATTGAATTACGCGGTTTCCCGGCCCTTGGGGATAACTTCATAGCCAGGTTCTTCTGGTTCGTCGTCCAGTATCTCCGCTGGAAAGCCGGGGGCCAGGACTTTGATGTTACACGCATCTTCCAGGCGGCGGATGATGTTTGGGGACCATTCGCGCGGGCCATAGCGGCGCTGGCCGTCTTCAAAGATTTCAATCATCTTCGGGTTCAGTTCCAGCGGCACACCGGCACGGTCTGCGATGGTCTGGAACAGTCCGATGTCTTTCAGCACCAGATCCATGGTGAAGCTGATATCGCGGCTGCCATTCAGGATGACCTGGCTTTCAGTTTCATGGACAAAGGAATTGCCAGACGAAATCTTGATCGCCTCATAGGCGGTGCCCAGATCCATGCCTGCCGCCTTCGCCGTGGTCAGGGCCTCAGTCAGGCTGATCAGGTTGGCGGTCGCCAGATAATTGGTGATGACTTTCAGGACGGATGCACTGCCCAGGGGACCGGTATGCAGCACGCGACGACCCAGGACGGTCAGCACCGGCAGCATGCGGTCAAAGGCAGCGCGCTCACAGCCTGCCAGAATGGCGATATTGCCCGTGGCGGCACGATGGCACCCGCCGCTGACGGGGCAATCAATCGGTTCTGCGCCCTTTGCCTTGACCATCGCACCCAGTCGTTTGACTTCGGCCTCGTCCGTGGTGCTCATTTCCGCCCAGATCTTGCCGGTGCTCAGGCCTGCCAGGACACCGTCTTCTGCTTCCAGCACGGCGGCACTGGCGGCTGGGGAGGGCAGGCAGGTGATGATAATATCGCACGCTTTTGCCATAGCCTTGGGGCTGGCGGCGGCTGTGGCCCCTTTTTCGACAAAGGTTGCGACCAGCGCGTCATTCAGATCGCGCACCATCACATCCTTGCCATTGCGCAACAGGCTGCCTGCCAGTTTACCCCCGACATTACCCAGACCGATAAAACCAATTTTCATGCTCGTTTCCTTGTATAAGTGTGCGGCAATTGTGGTGCCCGCGCAGGGCCGATACGGGTGCAGGGTTTCACGAATTTCAGCCGCTGCATACCGATTGTTTCTTTTTTCAGGGTCGGGATTGCGCAGAAATTTTCACCTGTCCATAGTTGAAATCAACAGTTCAAAAAATCCTGGGCACTCTGAAAACAGGCGTACCGGATTTGCTTGATCGGGGCAGCGGGATCATGGGGTGTGCCGGGTCATGGCATGCCTGTAGACACAATGATGCCCACTGATGGGGAGGTTCCGGTGACGAAATCAGTTCAGGTTTGTATCGAAGGCAAGGTCCAAGGTGTCTGGTTTCGCGCCTGGACTGAACAGCAGGCGCGTGCCCTGGGGTTGAACGGTTGGGTGCGCAATTGTCCAGATGGCAGTGTCCAGGCGCTGTTCAGTGGCCCGGCAGCGGCGGTTGATCGCATGGTCACCGCCTGTCACGACGGCCCGCCCAATGCGCGGGTGACATCGGTCACCCCAGATCCCGCTGAAGCGCCGGATCAGGATGGATTTCAGATCCGCCGGGACGGGGCGTGAGCGGCAGCGGAATAAGGATTGCCCATGCATAGGCCTCCATCCGACCGATTGACTGTGATTGGATCGTTTAAAGCCGCGTTCCAATCGGTCCAAAGACCTCTGTAAAGGCGGTTTCCAGCGCGATATCCAAATCGTGCAACCCGACCGGCAGACCCAAATCCACCAGCGACGTGACGCCCAGATTCCGGTCTGCGATGCCACAGGGCACGATGCCGTCGAAATGGCTGAGATCCGGCTCCACATTGATCGATATTCCATGGAAGGTGACCCAATGGCGCACCCGCACACCGATGGCGGCGATTTTGTCCTCGCGTCCCTTGCCTCGGTCTACCCAGATCCCGACGCGGCCCTCGCGGCGTTCTCCCACGACATTGAATTGGGCCAGAGCGCGGATCACCCATTCTTCCAGGTCGTGCACGTAACAGCGCACATCCGCGCCGCGCTCTTTCAGGTTCAACATGGCATAGGCGATGCGCTGGCCTGGCCCATGATAGGTATATTGCCCGCCCCGCCCGGTTTTATGCACGGGAAAGCGCGCGGGCGTCAGCAGGTCCTGCACCTTCGCGCTGGTGCCAGCGGTATAGAGCGGGGGATGCTCCAACAGCCAGATCTGCTCTGGCGCGGTGCCGGCATGAATGGCCGTAACGCGGGCTTCCATCTCTGCCACGGCGGTGTCATAGGCCACCGGCTCCGCACTGACGCGCCAATCCGGTCGTGCGGTTTCGGACCAGCGGTCCGGGGAACAGGATTTGCCGAGGGGGGCGCTTAAATCCATAACGGGTCGAATTCCTTTGCACACAGCCATCGCCCCGCTTGATCGGGGGCCGGTGATTGGCTATACCATCGCGCACTCGCGGGCAAAAGCCCCCGAGCATGGCATGGTGTGCGGTCGTGGCGGAATTGGTAGACGCGCAGCGTTGAGGTCGCTGTCCGGTAACACGGGTGGAAGTTCGAGTCTTCTCGACCGCACCATGTCTTGATTTAAGGGATTCTGAACATCTCTGTTCAAAGAGATTTTCCACCAGCCCCCTTTCCCCTGCTGTAATTTTGGATAAGATGCTGGCATGACCGCATTTATAGCGGGGTGGCCGGTGTCTGGGGCTGTGCGTTGCACGGTTCAATCACGTAATTCAGGGGGATAGATACTCATGGCGAAAAATTTCGACCAGGAGGCGTTGGCATATCATCGTATGTCACCTGCCGGGAAACTGGCGGTCGTCGCAACCAAACCGCTGGCGACACAGCGCGATCTCAGCCTGGCCTATTCCCCCGGTGTGGCCGCTGCCTGTCGTGAGATTGAGCGTGACCCGGTTGAGGCCGCCTATCTGACGGCGCGCGCCAATCTGGTGGGTGTGATCACCAATGGGACCGCCGTGCTGGGCCTGGGGGCGATTGGTGCCTTGGCATCCAAGCCGGTGATGGAAGGTAAAGCCGTCCTGTTCAAGAAATTCGCCGGGATTGATGTGTTTGATATCGAGGTGGATGAGACCGATCCGGACAAGTTTTGTGCCGTCGTCTCCGCCCTGGAACCGACCTTTGGCGGCATCAATCTTGAAGATATCAAGGCCCCGGAATGCTTTGAGATTGAAAAGCGCCTGCGCGCAAAAATGAATATACCCGTCTTCCATGATGACCAACATGGCACGGCAATCATTGTTGCTGCGGCGGTTTTGAATGGCTTGGAACTGTTGGGCGAGAAATTTGAAGATATCAAGATCGTGACCTCTGGTGCAGGGGCGGCGGCGCTGGCCTGTCTGGCGATGCTGGAAGCGATGGGTGCGAAGCGGGAGAATATCTGGGTCACCGATATTGACGGCCTGGTCTATGAAGGCCGGGAGCAGATGGACGAATATAAAGGCATTTATGCCAAGCAGACAAATATGCGCACCCTGGATGATGTGATCGACGGGGCGGATGTCTTTCTGGGCCTGTCTGCCCCCAATGTCCTGAAGCCTGAAATGGTCAAACGCATGGGCAAGGCGCCCATCATCCTGGCGCTGGCCAATCCGAATCCTGAAATCCTGCCCGAAGATGCGATGGAGGCCCGCCCGGATGCCATCGTTGCGACAGGTCGGTCGGATTATCCCAATCAGGTCAATAATGTGCTGTGCTTCCCTTTTATCTTCCGGGGGGCATTGGATGTTGGGGCGACCACGATCAATGAGGAAATGAAGGTTGCTGCGGTCAAAGCCATCGCCGCCCTGGCGCGTCGCGAAGTTTCCGAGGTTGTTGCCAAGGCCTATGGCAGTTCCGGTGGGTTCGGGCGGGATCACCTGATTCCCAAACCGTTTGACCCACGGTTGATTTTGGAAATTGCACCGGCTGTTGCGCGGGCTGCAATGGAGTCTGGCGTGGCAACACGCCCGATTGAGGATTTTGAGGCCTATATGGCGCGCCTGGAATCCTTCGTCTATCGCTCCGGCACGGTGATGAAGCCGATCATTGATCGTGCGGTCGCAGATCCCCGCCGCGTTGTCTATGCGGAAGGGGAAGAGGAGCGGGTGCTGCGCGCGGTACAGATCGTCGTTGATGATGGCATCGCCCATCCGATCCTGATCGGCCGTCGTAAGGTTATTGAGCAACGGATCGAACGCCTGGGCCTGCGGCTGGTTCTGGATCGGGATTTTGAACTATGCGATCCCGAAGATGACCCCCGGTATAAAGAATACTGGACGCTGTATCATGAATTGACCGGTCGGCAGGGTGTCTCGCCAGAGCTTGCAAGGGAAGTCGTGCGCACACGGACTACGGTGATCGGATCCCTGATGGTGCGTCTGGGACAGGCCGATGCCTTGATTTGTGGCACGATGGGGCGGTTTCGCGATCATCTGAAGCATGTTCGCCGCGTGATTGGTGTGCGCAGCGGCGCGCGGGATTTCTCAACGATAAACATGTTGATCCTGAACAAGGGGATATACTTTTTCTGCGATACCCATGTCAGTTTCGACCCGACAGTTGAAGAGCTGGTCGAAATGGCGATCCTGGCGGCAGAGGAAGTGCGCCGCTTTGGCATTGAGCCGAAGATCGCCTTGCTGTCCCATGCCAATTTCGGCAGTTCGGACTCCCCCTCTTCAATTAAAATGCGCCAGGCGGTTGCTATTCTGCAGCGCGAGACCGATTTAGAAGTGGAAGGTGAAATGCATGCCGATACCGCGCTGGATGAAACCCTGCGCGCAACCTTGATGCCGGACAACAAACTGTCAGGCACCGCGAATTTAATGATCATGCCGACGCTGGATGCGGCCAATATCGCCTATAACGCGGTGAAAATGCTGGGTGATGGGTTGTCTGTTGGTCCAATCATGATCGGGTCGGCGCGCCCGGTTCATATTTTGACGACCTCGCTAACAGCGCGGGGGATTGTAAATATGACGGCTGTTGCCGTTGTGGATGCGCAAATGGAAACACGCACCTCGGAAAAGAGGGCCTGAAGTACTGAAACAGGGATTCTGACTTATGTCGGAAGCGGTTGAAAAGACGGATAGCGAAGACGGCGACGCCTTCGACGAACTGTATGGTCTATCGAATGAGACTGTAGAGGCCGTCGAGGCTGCGGTCGATGAAGGCGCGCCTGCGGATACTATCCGTGAATTGGTGGTGCCTTTGCATGCCGCTGACTTGGCGGATTTGCTGGAACGCCTGTCTCCGGATGACCGCCTGTCGGTCGTCCATGCGCTGGGCGATGAACTGGATTCCGACGTCTTCTCCTATATCGATGAATCTGTCCGCGAGAATATTGTCGATGAATTGCCCAATTCCGTGTTGGCAAACATCGTCCGGGATCTGGATTCCGATGACGTTATCGATTTCCTGGAAGATCTGGACGAGGAAGACCAGCGCGAAATCCTGGAGTCTGTTTCTGCGGAAGACCGGGTTCTGTATGAACAGGGGCTGAGTTATCCGGAATATTCCGCTGGGCGATTGATGCGGCGGGAAACGGTGACCATTCCTGATTTCTGGACGGTTGGTCAGACGATCGATTTCATGCGGGGCGAAGAAACAGACCTGCCTGATGATTTTTACAACATTATTGTCGTAACCCCGTCGCATAAACCGGTCGCGCTGGTGCAGCTTTCAAAATTGCTGCGCACAAAGCGGGTGGTACCCATCTCCGCCATCATGGAAACCGACTTGAAGGTCATGCCTGCGGATATGGACCAGGAAGATATGGCCTTTCTGTTTCGCCAATATGGCCTGGTGGAAGCCCCGGTTGTCGATGCGGAAGGGACCCTGGTCGGGGTCGTCACCATCGATGACATCGTCGATGTCATGGACGAGGAACATGAGGACGACATCCTGAAACTTGGGGGGGTTAGTGAGGATGACTTCTATTCTGACTTCTTCGAAACAACCCGGCTCAGATTTTCCTGGTTATTGGTGAATTTGGGAACCGCGATTGTTGCCTCTCTGGTGATTGGGTTGTTTGAGGATGCATTGGGGAAGATTGTGGCTCTGGCCGTCTTGATGCCCATTGTCGCCTCTATGGGCGGAAATGCTGGGACCCAGACACTAACCGTCGCTGTGCGGGCGCTGGCGACCAATGAATTGACGGCGCGCAATGCGGTTCGGATCATGACCAAGGAAGTTCTGGTGGGCTGTGCCAATGGCTTCCTGTTTGCCGCCATTATGGGGGTAATCGCCTGGCTGTGGTTCAGTGATCCAATTCTGGGGGCGGTAATTGCCTTCGCGATGGTCCTGAATCTGATTATTGCGGGGTTCAGCGGTGTTCTGATTCCCCTGGTGATCGAACGGATCGGCCAGGACCCCGCCATCGCGTCGACAGTTTTTCTGACGACGATCACGGATGTGGTCGGGTTTTTTGTGTTTTTGGGCCTGGCGACACTGGTTCTTATCTGATTAGGCACGGCGCTTGCTATGCCCTTTTGCAGATACTTTCTGCAACAAAGGACCGCCACGATGTTACCGACAAACAATTCCAGTATTTACCGGGTCGCGACCGCTTATGAAGCGGCGAAACAGTCACAAACTGTGGCACCAGATGCCGCTGATCTGACACGGGATTTGGGGCGGGCGCGGTTTTATGATGCGCTGGCGGGCCGGTATGGATTGCCCGGCAGTGCCCTGTCGGGCGTGCGTGAGACTGCCCAGGCAGGTGGGAAATCAGGAACCACAAGCTCAGTGGACCAGAATATTGCGCAACGCTATGACCTCAGCGCCCTGTCGGTGGATGAAATCATCTCCCTGGCAGATGACTTGAAAAATGCGGGGCGGCTGAATCAAACTGACACGGATTTGATGCAATACACCATGCAGACATTGCCCTTTGGATTGGATGCTGCGTTCTCAACCTCTCCCGTTGCCGCCTTCGCGCGCGCTTTGGGACAGGGCAGCAGCACAGGCAGCCGCACATTGGACCTGATCCGTCAGCAGGAAGAGCAAATCCAGTATCTCAGCGACAATGACGCCGACCCCCGGGCCCTGCGCGGCGCGAAGGCGGTTCTGGGTCAGTTGCGTTTGCTTCAGGCGGAACAATCTCTATACGCTCAAATGGATGCGGCGCGCGATAAGGCCGATGATCGCCAAACCAGCGGTGGCTTTGGTCCCTTCGGCGCGATGACGGATTTAATGAGCCTGCCCCCGTCCACGATTGCACTCTTCAGCGCTTAGAGCATGATGCGCACACAGGCTGCCCATACAAGACTACCGCCCAGGATGGGGCCTGAGCGGTAGTGGGGAGGGAATGTGTGAACACAATTTGAAGACGTCCACAAAAAATAATTAACACTGTTTGCGTGTCGGGAGAAGCACAAAATCGCAATAGTCGCATTTTTTCGATTCTTGAACATCCTATAAGGGTGTTTTTTAATGAAAGACTGCGGGCTGTGTGGCGTTCCCAGATGAGTTTCATTGGCCTTTCATCTGGATCAACCGACCCCAACGAACAAGGGAAGGCGTCGCTGGCGGGGCAATGTAGGACGCTGTTGGATCGGATGGCGTTATCATTTCACGGCAAATTCTATTCTGTCAGTCCTTTTCATCAGGCTTGGCGACCGTGATAAGGACCGATATGAGCTCAGCCTCTGCCCCACTGAATGATCCACCGGTTTCAAAGGCCGAACCGTCTACCCTGCTGTCGGTGTTGCTGCTCAGCGGGGGCCTGTTCATTTTCACCCTGCAAGATGTGATCGTCCGAACGCTCAGCCCCCATTATCCGGTGCATGAACTGATTTTCATGCGGGGGGGATTGGCGATCTGGATGATGGGGCTTTATGTCTATTGGCGCTATGGATGGGCGGGGTTTCGGATCGTCAAGCCGTGGATCATCGTCTTGCGCGGCACCTGCGGAATGATCTGTTTTATGAGCTATTATCTGGCGATGGCAAAGCTGACGCTGGCGGCAACCGTGACCATTACTTATTGCAGTCCGATCGTGATCAGCCTGCTGTCGGTTTTTATGCTGGGTGAAGCCGTTGGATGGCGTCGGTGGGTGGCGATATTCGTTGGTTTCATGGGCGTAATCATTGTGGTTGGTCCGTCGGGCGATATCCTGGATCCCGCAGCAGGCTTTGCGGTTTTAAGTTCGGTCAGCTATGCCGTCATGGCAATTCTGACCCGCAAGCTGAGCTCGCAAATGGCGGGGGCCAGTATCGCCTTCTATCAGATGCTGTCCTTTATCATTGGCAGTATCCTTCTGGGCATATTCCTGGGCGGCGGGGCCTTTTTTGATCCGGCGGATCACCCCAGTATTCAATTCATGTTGCGCCCATGGGTCATGCCTGATCCATCGGATTTTGGTCTGATCGCCCTGACGGCGTTGATCGCGTCTTTCGGATTTATCATGTTGACCAGTGCCTATGCGCGAACATCGCCGTCTATTGTTGCGCCTTTTGAATATAGCGGTGTTTTGTGGGGCACATTGGCGGGGTGGATATTCCTGGCGGAAGTTCCCGGCCAATGGACCCTGATCGGGGGCGGAATTATCGTCGGGGCGGGACTGTATATCCTGTACCGCGAATCGTATTGGGGTAAGAAACCGCGCGCCTTGCTGAATCCGGCCCTAACCCTCCCTGATCCGGTTCAGAAGGCCGTCAAAGAGTAAAGCAAGCCCAGGCTACAGCACGGCGATTGTGAAGATTTATCTGTTGAATCATAGTTGACGTTTACGTAAACGGAAACTACGCTATCCTCACGTTAATAAATGAAATGGGGATGGTCAGGCCCTCCTCACCCCCTTTGCTACATGACGACGCCAATGGCCGCTTTCAAAGGATCATCGATGCCGGGCAAAAAGGTTCATACAATTGCCGACCTGGTGCGCGAATTTGGCGTCACGGCCAGAACCATCCGCTTTTATGAGGCAGAAGGCATGCTGACCCCAGAACGTCAGGGGCAACAGCGATTGTATCATCCCCGTGACCGGGTGCGCCTGACATTGATCCTGCGGGGCAAGCGATTGGGCTTCACCCTGGCGGAAATCCGCGAAATCATCGACCTATATCACGCTGATCCCGGCGAATTAGGGCAGTTGCAGTACTTCCTGGATAAGATTCAGGAACGCCGGGCTGATCTGGAACAGAAACGTCGGGATATTGAACTGACCTTGAAAGAACTGGAAGAGGTTGACCAGACCTGTCGCCAGCGATTGTCAGAACTGGCCCATGCCGGATCACAGGAGGCAGCGGAATGACCCTGGTTGATTTCAGCACAGATGTCGTCATGGGGCGCGGCACGGTCTACAGCGATGATTGCGATCATATGGGCCATATGAATGTTGCGGCCTATACCCGTAAATTTGATGAGGCAACTTGGGCCCTCTGGAACAGCATCGGGATGACTGCCACGGTCATGCAGGATCAGAAAATAGGCATTGCCGCGCTGGAATCCCGACTGACATATCGCCGGGAATTGTTTCCGGGTGAAAGCTTCCTTGTGCGCAGTCGTTTCGTATGGCTGAAGGCGAAAACAGCCCAGTTTCATCATCACCTGTATGTTTTGATCGACGATGGTCAACAGAGCGTCGAAACATTGGCTGCAACCTGTACCTACACCGCTGCATGCCTGGACCGTGCTGCCCATAAGGCAACGCAATTTCCAAGCGCGATTGCCGCGCGCATCACATCTGTCCTTAAACCCTTGCCTAGGGAGACAGCGGCATGAGCGAGTTTCAAGTCCATAATCCTGATTTTGAAAGCCGTACCCGTGACAGTTTTGCCCGACAGGGTTTCATGGCGACATTGGGCGCGCAGCTTACCGCTGTTTCCCCCGGTCACGTTGAGATGCGCCTACCGTATCGCCCGGAACTGAGCCAGCAGCATGGCTATTTCCATGGCGGCGTGATCGGCACGATGGCCGATAATGCGGGAGGGTATTGCACCTTAATGATAGTGGACGGCATGTCCGACGATAAGGCCGCCTTAGAAAAAGAGCGGCTGACTGAAACTTAACGTGAGGAAACGAAGCGATGATTTCCAATTCCTATCCGACGCTGGACTTTGATCTGGGGGAAACGGCAGAGATGCTGCGCGACAGCGTTTCCAGCTTTGTTGCCGATGAACTGGCCCCCCGCGCGGCGGAGATCGATAAGACCGATCAATTCCCGATGGATATGTGGAAGAAGTTTGGCGATATGGGCCTGTTGGGCATCACGGTTGAGGAAGACTATGGCGGGGCTGGCATGGGCTATCTGGAACATGCCATTGCGATGGAGGAAATCAGCCGCGCCTCTGCTTCAGTGGGCCTCAGCTATGGTGCCCATTCCAATCTGTGTGTTAATCAGATCCGCCGCAATGGTACGGAGGAGCAGAAACAGCGCTATCTGCCGAAACTGATTTCCGGGGATCATGTCGGGGCCTTGGCGATGTCTGAACCCGGCGCGGGCTCTGACGTTGTGGGCATGAAGCTGCGGGCGGAGAAAAAGGGCGATCGCTATATCCTGAACGGCACCAAGATGTGGATCACCAACGGACCCGATGCCGATACGATGGTGATCTATGCCAAAACCGATCCGGAGGCTGGGTCCAAAGGGATCACCGCCTTTCTGGTGCAAAAGGATTTCAAAGGGTTCTCCGTGGCGCAAAAGCTGGACAAGCTGGGTATGCGCGGCTCCCATACCGGGGAGCTGGTATTCGAAGATTGTGAAGTGCCAGAGGAAAATATTCTGGGCGGCTTGAACAAGGGCGTCAAAGTCCTGATGAGCGGGTTGGATTATGAGCGCGCCGTTCTGGCCGCCGGTCCGTTGGGAATTATGGAGGCCTGTATGGACGTCGTGCTGCCCTATCTGCACGAGCGCAAACAATTCGGTCAGGCCATCGGGGAATTCCAACTGATGCAGGGCAAGCTGGCCGATATGTATACCACGATGAATGCCTGCAAGGCCTATGTCTATGCCGTGGTAAAAGCCTGTGATCGGGGTCAGACGACCCGCAAGGACGCGGCAGGCGCGATCCTGTATGCCGCGGAAAAGGCAACCTGGATGACGCTGGAGGCGATCCAGGTCCTGGGCGGCATGGGCTATATCAATGACAGCCCGACAGGCCGCCTGCTGCGCGATGCCAAACTGTATGAGATCGGGGCAGGCACGTCAGAAATCCGCCGCATGCTGATCGGCCGCGAGCTTTTTAATGAGACGACATGAGGCTGTTTAATGTGTAGTCATTCTGAGCTTTTTTTTTGTAGATCTGCTCTGCCTTTGTTGGCGAAGGGTCCATCTAAGGAGGGAGGTGAAATTGCATCTTCAGTCGATTTGATGTCGTCATCGCTGGCGGGGGCGGTAAAAGATCGGTGTGCATCCAGATCCTTTGCGACAATCAAGAGTCGGTCGAGGACTTCACATGTTTCGTTGAAATATCTTTCTAGTTCCTCTGACTCACCGCGATACAACATATCCAAGCCAATGAATTTCTCGCGAAACTGCTTAACCCGAGACTCTGCATGCATAAATAAATCTAACTCTCTCACTAAAAATACGATGACAAGGAGAGAGAATATTAAGAGTGTGCAAGAAAGAAAAATATCGACTGGTTGTGGAGCGCCTATAAAAACGATCGCCGAAATTATAAGTGTAAACAATAACTTCAAAAGAACCCGAAAAATAAAGATTGTGCAGAGATGTGGATGTTTCTCAAGTTGTACAGACATTTCTATGGAGTCGAGCAAGGAATTTAGTTCTAATTTGAGGCTTGATCGAACGAATCGCCGAGTAGCGCGTCCCGAATGTGTGATTCCAGAACGGATCGCAGCAAAAATTCTCTTTGTCGACCATTTTGCGAGTAGAAATATGGTCCCTATACCTCCAATCACGCTCAGCCACTCAGGTAAGGTCCAGTTTTTAAAGGCTTTCAATTCAAGGAAAAGCGGTTGCAAAAATTGTGAAGAGTCGACTTCCACTTTCGGTACCTCTGAATATGGATTTAGTTTTCCAACGTTAATATGATTCTCAGTTTGCATGGCACTAGATTGCGCTTTAGGGAGCAAACAATAATGTCCACAGAAAACCCAATCGTCATCGTCGGTGCCGCGCGCACGCCCATGGGCAGCTTTCAGGGCGATTTGAAAGAGGCGACCGCCCCTGAGCTTGGCTCTGTCGCAATCCGTGAGGCACTGTCGCGCGCCGGTGTGTCGGGCGAGGATGTGGGTGAAGTGATCTTCGGCAATGTGCTGCCCGCCGGTCTGGGTCAGGCCCCGGCGCGTCAGGCCAGCCTGGGGGCGGGTGTGCCCCAGGCTGCAGGTTGTACGACGATCAATAAAATGTGCGGGTCCGGCATGAAGGCGACGATGCTGGCCCATGATCTGCTGATCGCGGGCAGTGCCGATGTGATGGTCGCGGGCGGGATGGAGAATATGACCAACGCGCCCTATCTGTTGCCCAAGGCGCGGGGCGGCATGCGGTTGGGTCATGGTCAGGTGATCGACCATATGTTTCTGGATGGGCTGGAGGATGCCTATGACAAGGGCCGCCTGATGGGCACCTTTGCAGAGGAAACCGCCACCCATTATCAGTTCACGCGCGATGCCCAGGATTCCTTTGCCATTGAAAGTTTAACCCGTGCCCAGAAAGCGCAGGCTGATGGCACATTTGAGGCGGAAATCGCGCCGATCACCCTGAAGACCCGTAAGGGGGAGGTGACGGTCAGTCTGGACGAACAACCCCGCACCGCCAATCCGGACAAGATCCCGACCCTGAAGCCCGCCTTTGCAAAGGATGGCACGGTGACGCCCGCCAATTCCTCCTCCATTTCCGATGGTGCGGCGGCGCTGGTGCTGATGCGTCGATCTGAGGCACAGCGTCGTGGCCTGACCCCGCTGGCAGAGATTGTGTCGCATGCGACCCATGCACAGGCCCCGGCTTGGTTCACGACCGCCCCGGTCGAGGCAATCCGTAAATGTCTGGACAAGGCGGGTTGGTCGAAAGACGCGGTGGATATGTATGAGGTCAATGAGGCTTTCGCGGTTGTGGCCATGGCGGCGATGCATGACCTTGACCTGCCCCATGATAAGGTGAACATCCATGGTGGTGCCTGTGCATTGGGTCATCCAATTGGCGCGTCGGGTGCGCGGATCTTGGTGACATTGCTGAATGCCTTAAAGAAATATGATCTGCAGACGGGCATCGCGTCCTTGTGCATTGGCGGTGGAGAGGCTACGGCCATGGCGGTAAAGCGCCTGTAACGACAGTTAGGAGAATGCCCATGCCAACCATTCTGATTACTGGTGCCAATCGCGGAATTGGTCATCGCCTGACCGAATTGTATCGCGATGACGGGTGGGACGTGATTGCCGCCTGTCGCAATCCAGGTTCGGCGGATTTGGTGGGGGAGCCTTTGACGCTGGATGTTGCTGATGAAGCTTCTGTGGCGGCCGCGGCAAAATCATTGGCGGGGCGTCCCATTGATGTCTTGTGGAACAATGCCGGGGTCTATCTGGACAAGGGTCAGATGTTGATGGACCTGTCTGCGCAGGAATGGCTGGAAACCTTCCGCGTCAACACGATTGCGCCAATCCTGTTATGTCGTGCCCTGCTGGAAAACGTGGCGGCCTCTACCCATCGCAAGCTGGCCTTCACGACCAGCAAGATGGGGTCTGTTGCCCTGAATTCCGGGGGTGCCTATGCCTATCGATCCTCCAAGTCCGCCTTGAATATGGCGGTATCCAGCTTGGCAAAAGAACTGGCCCCGCGTGATATCAGAACCGTGGTGATGCATCCTGGATGGGTGCGTACGGATATGGGGGGATCCGGGGCAGATATTGATACCAACCAGTCTGCCGGTGGCATGAAAGCCGTCGTTGATGGGCTGGGTGTGGGCCAAACAGGTCAATTCTTTAATTATGATGGAAAGGAGCTTCCCTGGTGAATCCAATCAATCGACTGCTGGCGGGGTATCGCAGCTATCGGGCGCTGTATCATGAAAAGCGCGGCGACCTGACCCGGCAATTGGCGGAAGAAGGGCAGAAGCCGGAAATCATGGTCATCGCTTGTTCGGACAGTCGCGTTGACCCGGCGATCCTGTTCAATGCGGATCCAGGCGAAATATTCGTGGTACGCAACGTTGCGGCCCTGGTGCCCCCCTACAGTCCCGATTCATCCCATCACGGGACATCGTCGGCGATTGAATTTGCGGTGAAGGATCTGGGCGTTCGGGAAATCGTTATTCTGGGGCACCATAAATGCGGTGGTGTGCAGGCCATGCGCTCCATCCATCAGGGCAATAAGCTGGAAGATCGGGAATTTATCGGGGCGTGGATGGCATTGGCAGAAGATGCCTGTGCCATGCATGGTGCCGATGATCCGGGGTCAGAAGCTGCCGTGGAAATGGCGACGATCAAGACCTCCATTCGCAATTTGAAAAGCTTCCCCTGGATTCTAAGCCGGGTCGATGACGGCTCATTACGTCTGCATGGCTGGTGGTTTGATATCAATACCGGCAACATGCTGGCCCATGATCCGAAAACCGGTCAGTTCAGCATTGTCGACAGCGTGCCAGATCTTATGGGCAAATAACGCCAGCAGGGCGGGGCCGACTGATATAGGGAGAAACGATCGTGATTTTGACCGAAGAGCAAACCATGATCCGCGATATGGCGCGGCAATTCGCTGTGGAACAATTGGCCCCGAATTCTGCGGATTGGGATCGTGAAGCGCGGTTCCCGAAAGAAGCCCTGGAGGAGATGGCGCAACTGGGCATGATGGGCATGATGGTCCCGCCCGAATGGGATGGGGCGGGCACCGATACGGTGTCTTATGCCATGGCGCTGGAGGAAATTGCCGCGGGCGATGGGTCTGTATCAACGATTATGAGCGTCCATAACTCCGTCGGCTGTATGCCCATCCTGCGCTATGGCACGGACGATCAGAAGGAACGGTTTCTAAAGCCTCTCGCACGCGGCGAAATGATCGGTGCCTTTTGCCTGACAGAGGCGCATGCCGGGTCTGATGCTTCTGCTATCAAGACCAGGGCGCGCAAGGATGGTAATAAATGGGTGATTGATGGGTCGAAACAGTTCATCACCAATGGATCGACTGCGGGCGTTTCCCTGGTCTTTGCTGTCACCGATCCAGATGCGGGTAAGCGCGGGATTTCTGCCTTTCTGGTCCCCACCGATACCAAGGGGTATGTCGTGGAACGGATCGAAAAAAAGATGGGCCTGAATGCGTCTGACACCTGCGCCCTGCGGTTCGAAGGGGTGGAGGTAACGCCTGACCTGATGTTGGGCCAGGAAGGCCAGGGTTATAAAATTGCGCTGTCCAATCTGGAAGGCGGGCGCATCGGTATTGCCGCCCAGGCCCTGGGCATCGCGCGGGCGGCACTGGACTATGCCGTCGGCTATGCAAAGGAGCGTACCTCCATGGGCCAGCCGATCATGCAGCATCAGGCCGTCGGGTTCCGACTGGCCGATGGGGCAACCAAACTGCATGCCGCGCGCCAGATGATCCTGCATGCCGCTGCATTGAAAGATGCAGGGGAACCCTGCCTAATCGAAGCCTCCATGGCGAAGCTTTTCGCGACTGAAATGGCAGAAGGTGTGGTTTCTGATGCGCTGCAGACTTTAGGTGGCTATGGCTTCATGAAGGATTTCCCGCTTGAGCGCATGGCGCGCGATGTGCGGGTGACCAAGATTTACGAGGGGACCAGCGATATCCAACGCATGCTGATCGCCCGCTCTCTGGCGGCCTGATCGGGCGATAGGGCAAGCCATGGCACAGCAGACACTGGACTTCTATTTCGACTATTCCTCCCCCTATGGCTATTTCGCATCAGAAATGGTGGAAGCCCTGGCGGAAAAGCATGGTCGTGTTGTGGTTTGGAAACCAATTCTATTAGGGGCGATTTTTAAGCAGGAAGGGACACAATCCCTGGTCAGCTATCCGATGAAGGGGCCGTATTCCAAATATGATATCGAACGGTCCTCCGGATTCTATAACATCCCGTTCCAGTGGCCCCCGGTTTTCCCCGTCTTGACCGTCAATGCTGCCAGGGCAACGCTGTGGGTTCAGCAGGAATATCCAGAAAAGGCCGTGTCGTTGATTCATGTGGTCTTTCGAAAGGCCTTTGCAGAAGGGACGGATGTGGCCCAGGTCGCCCCTGTATTGGAAGCGGCAGAGTCAGTCGGTTTGAATTCTGATGAAGTGGCGGCTGTTATCCGGTCACAGCCGATGAAAGACCTGTTGAAATCAGAAACGCAAGCGGCGATGGACCGGGGCGTGTTCGGCTCGCCTTTCTTCTTCATTGAGGGAGAGAGATTCTGGGGCGTTGATCGCATGGATATGATGGATGCCTGGATGACACGGGGCGGTTGGTAATCCCGAAATGCCGTTGCCCGATACATATATATAGGACTTAAAGGACGCAGTATGACCCAATTGACCAGCGCCTATGATCCAAAATCGGAAGAGGCGATTGCCAATACAGCCGCGATGACCGCGCTTGTCGAGGATCTGAAGGCAAAGCTCGCCGCCGTTAAACTGGGCGGGGGCCAGGTTGCGCGGGAGCGCCATTTGTCCCGGGGCAAGCTGTTGCCGCATGATCGGGTGCGCACCTTGCTGGATCCTGGATCACCCTTCCTGGAGCTGTCCCAATTGGCAGCCTATGGCATGTATGACGATACGATTTCTGGGGCTGGGATTATCACAGGGATCGGTCGTGTCGCGGGCCAGGAATGCGTCATTGTTGCCAATGATGCGACGGTAAAGGGCGGGACCTATTATCCGCTGACGGTGAAAAAACATGTCCGTGCCCAGGAAATTGCACAACAGAACAATCTGCCCTGTATCTATCTGGTCGATTCCGGTGGTGCGAATCTTCCCAATCAGGATGAGGTTTTTCCGGATCGCGATCACTTCGGGCGCATTTTTTACAATCAGGCCAATATGTCCGCCCAGGGCATCGCCCAGATTGCCGTTGTCATGGGGTCTTGCACAGCCGGCGGCGCCTATGTTCCGGCAATGTCGGAAGAAAGCATCATCGTTCGCAATCAGGGCACGATCTTTCTGGGTGGCCCCCCCCTGGTGAAGGCCGCGACCGGCGAAGAAGTTTCCGCTGAGGATCTGGGGGGTGCTGAGGTTCACTCCCGTGTCTCCGGTGTGACCGATCATATTGCGGAGAATGATACCCATGCGCTTTCCATTGCCCGGAAGATCGTTGGCAACCTGAACCGCACCAAGCCGATGGGTGTGAAAACCCAGACGCCCCGGGACCCTGTTTTGAACCCGGATGACCTTTATGGCGTTGTCCCAACCGATCTTAAGAAACCCTATGATGTGCGTGAAGTGATCGGGCGTATCGTTGACGGATCAGATTTTGATGAATTCAAGAAACTCTACGGCAGCACCCTGATCTGTGGCTTTGCGCATATCTGGGGCTACCCGGTGGGCATTATCGCCAATAATGGCATCCTGTTTTCGGAATCCGCATTGAAAGGGGCGCATTTCATTGAATTGTGTTCCAAACGGAATATTCCGCTGGTTTTCCTGCAGAACATCACCGGTTTCATGGTCGGATCGAAATATGAATCCGGCGGTATTGCGAAGGATGGGGCCAAACTGGTAACCGCCGTCGCCACGACCAAGGTGCCAAAATTCACCGTCATTCTGGGCGGCAGTTTTGGCGCAGGCAATTACGGCATGTGCGGGCGGGGCTTTTCCCCCCGCTTTGTCTGGATGTGGCCCAATGCGCGCATCTCTGTCATGGGGGGCGAGCAAGCGGCCAGTGTTCTGGCGACCGTCAAAGAAGATAATATGGCAAAGAAGGGCACCTCCTGGACCGCGGAAGAAAAGGCGGCCTTCATGGACCCGATCCGCCAGCAATATGAAGATCAGGGCCATCCCTATTATGCGACCGCCCGAATTTGGGATGATGGGATCATCGATCCTAAAGACACCCGCATGGTCCTGGGCCTTGGCCTGTCGGCCGCGATGAATGCACCCATTGAGCCAACACGTTTTGGCGTGTTCAGGATGTAGGAGAGACCCGATGTCCGATCAGAAATTCACAATCCTGCGGGACGGCCCGATTGCGCGTCTGTGCCTGACCAATCCTGATCGCCACAATGCCTTTGATGACGATTTGATTCTGGGGCTGACAGAGGCTTTTACGGCATTGGGAATAGAGCCCGATATCCGCGCAGTTGTCTTGGAGGCGCAGGGGAAGAGTTTTTCTGCTGGAGCCGACCTGAATTGGATGCAGCGCGTGGCTGGCTATTCCTTTGATCAGAATCTGGCCGATGCCGGGGCTCTGGCGGAAATGCTGCGGGTCATTAATTTTCTGCCCAAGCCGGTGATCGCCCGTGTCCAGGGTGCTGCCTTTGGCGGCGGCGTTGGTCTGGTCGCCTGCTGTGATATCGCCATCGGATCGCCCCGCGCCAGTTTCTGCCTGTCGGAAGTAAAACTGGGCATTATCCCCTCTGCGATCAGCCCCTATGTGGTCGATGCCATTGGGGCCCGCGCCGCCCGTCGCTATTTCCAGACAGCAGAGCGCTTCGATGCGGCGAAAGCACTGGAATTGGGCCTGCTGCATGACGTGGTGGAAGAAGACGCCCTGGATGGTGCCATTGACGGGGTGATTCAATCAATCCTGTCTGTCGGCCCCATCGCCGCGCGGGAAGCAAAAGACCTGGTTTTCGCCGTTGATCGCCCCATCACCCCACAGGTGATCGACGATACTGTTCACCGCATCGCCCGCCTGCGCGCCACACCGGAAGCGAAGGAAGGCATGGCCGCCTTTTTTGAGAAACGGAGTCCCGCATGGAAAAAGTAGATGTTTTTGCAACGGTAGAGCGGGAGCGCGCCAGTTTCCTGGCGCAGGAGTCTCACAGCCTGGGTCTGCCCAGCCTGTTCTATGGTTCCCTGCGCGCATCGGCTGTGTTTGAGATTGTCGTTGGGCGATCAATGGACAGTGCGGATATTCAGCCCGTCACCCTGCCCAATCACGAATTGGCGCGAATCATTGCCGGGGATGGATTTCCAGGTATCTTCCCGACACAGGAAGATACCCTTCTGGATTGTCTGTTGATCCGGGATTTGTCGGCGGAAGAAGCCCTGCGTGTCGCCTGGTATGAATGGGACGAATACAAGCTGGGCCGATTCACTCTGTCCGATGGTCAACAGGCCCAGGCCTTCGTACCCGATGTTGACGCGATCCATCGCCTGCATGGATCCATCGATTTTCAGCCCTGGTCCTTTGAGGATTGGCGCGATCAACATTTGCAGGACGCCATTCCCAATGCACAGCAATGGATGGCGGAAATGCCGGATGTAACCCGTCACCTGGCTGCGGCAGAATGATGTTTTTAAAGGGATACAGGAATGTTTAAGCGGATATTGATCGCCAATCGCGGTGAAATCGCCTGTCGGGTAATCGCAACGGCCCGGCGATTGGGGGTGGAGACGGTCGCGGTCTATTCCGACGCAGATGCAGATGCCCTGCATGTGGCATTGGCCGATCAGGCGGTTCATATCGGCCCGGCACCGGCCCGGGAAAGTTATCTGCTGGGCGATGTCATTCTTAAGGTTGCCCAGGAAACAGGGGCCGAAGCAATTCATCCCGGCTATGGGTTCCTGTCAGAAAATGCAGATTTTGCCGAAGCCTGTGAGACGGCGGGCGTCGTGTTCATCGGTCCGCCTGCCAGCGCAATCCGGGCCATGGGGTCCAAATCAGAGGCCAAGGCGCTGATGGGCAAGGCGGGTGTTCCGCTGACCCCTGGCTATCATGGGGCCAATCAGGATCCGGATCATTTGCAGTTAGAAGCCGACGGGATCGGCTATCCTGTCCTGATCAAGGCATCCGCCGGGGGCGGGGGCAAGGGCATGCGTCTGGTAGAGAAATCCGCGGATTTTCAGGAAGCGCTGGCATCGTGCAAACGAGAGGCTGCCTCCAGCTTTGGGGATGATCGGGTTCTGGTGGAACGCTTCGTGACCCGCCCCCGCCATATCGAAATGCAGGTTTTCGCGGATGCCAACGGCAATGCCGTTCATCTGTTCGAGCGGGATTGCTCGATCCAGCGTCGCCACCAAAAGGTTGTGGAGGAAGCAACCGCCCCCGGCATGCCTGAAGACCTGCGCACCAAAATGGGAGCGGCTGCGGTCGCCGCGGCAAAGGCGGTCGGCTATCAGGGAGCCGGGACGGTCGAATTCATCGCCGAGACGAAACCCGATGGCACGCCGGGCGATTTCTTCTTTATGGAGATGAATACCCGCCTGCAGGTCGAACATCCGGTGACGGAGGCTGTGACTGGTCAGGATCTGGTGGAATGGCAATTGCGCGTTGCCTCGGGGGAAAGGCTGCCGATGGATCAGGCAGAGATTTTCGCCTTTGGTCACGCTGTCGAGGTGCGCCTGTATGCCGAAGACCCGGATGGCGGTTTCCTGCCTTCCATCGGCACCCTGACCCATCTGCGCTTTCCGGAAGAAAGTGATGGGGTGCGTATTGATACCGGTGTGCGTCAGGGGGATTCGATTTCTCCTTATTATGATCCGATGATCGCCAAAGTGATCGCCCAGGGGGATGATCGCGATCAGGCCATCGCAACCCTTATCCAGGCCCTGCGGGAAACAGAGGTTGCGGGGATTTCCACCAACCGTGATTTTCTGATCCGGGTTCTGTCTCATCCTGATTTCAAATCCGGGATGCTGGATACTGGATTCATCGCGGCAAAAGAGGATGTGCTATTGCCGGGCAAGGCGCGCGCCTCGGCAACTGCCTTGATCCTTGCCAGCGTGTTGACTCTCGACACGCAAGCCAAAGCGGCACGCGAGATTGCTGTCGCTGGGTCGGATCCTCATAGTCCCTGGGCACATACCAATGGGTGGCGCCTTAGTGACGCTGCGACCGTGGACTTGATCTTCCAGGATGCAGAGGGTGCTTGTCACATCGCAGCATTTTGTAAAGACGGAGCCTGGCAGATTGATCTCGCGTCGGGCGACACGCATTCGGCGGTACTGATGGACCGGACGGATGATCGGCTCATCGGCCGCATTAATGGTATCCGGTATGATATCGGCTATACCCAGACCGGGGATCGCATCACGGTGTTTCTGGGCGATCAGACGATCAGCCTAGTTCAGGTAGACCCCTTTGCGATGGCTGCGGGGACGGAACAGTTGGACCATGCGCTGACCGCACCGATGCCTGGCAAAGTAACCGCCGTTTTTGTCTCCGTAGGGGAGACTGTGACGGCCGGACAATCGCTGATGATTCTGGAAGCGATGAAAATGGAACACACCATAAAGGCCCCGGCAGAGGGAATCGTCGCAACGCTTCCCTTCGCGGTTGGGGAACAGGTGCCAGACAGTGCCGTTCTGATTACTTTTGAGGAGCCAGAGTCAGCACCATGACGGACCGGGTACGAATCGTCGAAATGGGCCCTCGCGATGGGCTGCAGAATGAAAAGGCAGCGGTTTCGACAGAGGATAAGGTGCACTTGATCCATCTGCTGAACCAGACCGGGTTACCAGCAATTGAGGTTGGCAGTTTCGTCTCCCCGAAATGGGTACCGAAAATGGCAGATTCCGGGCTGGTGTTTGACCGGATTGAAAAATTGCCCGGCATTTCCTATCCAATGCTGACCCCGAATATGAAAGGGTTGGAGGCGGCGCTTGCCCATAATGTGCAAGAGGTTGCCGTATTCGCCGCTGCGTCAGAAAGTTTTTCACAGCGCAACATTAATTGCTCCATCGCGGACTCGATTGATCGCTTCACGGATGTCTGTAGGCAGGCACTGGATGCGGGTCTTAAAGTACGGGGCTATATTTCCTGTGTTCTGGGCTGCCCTTATGAAGGACGCATTGCCCCCCAGGCTGTGGCGGATGTTGCTGACAGGCTGTTCCGGTTGGGATGCTATGAAATTTCCCTTGGGGATACGATCGGGACCGGTACGCCGGTTGAAACCAGGGCGTTGATCCAGGCTGTCTCGCAAAAGGTGCCGATGGATCAGATCGCCGGTCATTTTCATGATACCTATGGTCAGGCTTTGGCCAATATCTGGGCGTCTTTGGACTGTGGGGTTCGGACCTTTGATGCCTCTATCGGGGGATTGGGCGGATGTCCCTATGCCAAGGGGGCGACGGGCAACGTCGCGACAGAAGATGTGGTCTATAGCTTCATGCAAAGTGGGGTAGAGACCGGAATTGATATGGAACGTTTGCTGGATGCCGTAGAATATGCCGCTAAAATGGTTGGGCGTGACGTGTCTTCTCGGGTTGGGCGTGCGCTGCTCATAAAACGTGCCGGATAGTGTATAACAGACCTTGTATCTGATCCTGATATATCGCTAGATTTTTTAGGATACCGCACTGTCGATGGGGCGTGCGGGTAGGGTGGTCTGTGACAACCAATGTGTCTTTATTGCACAGCAGGCGCATTGGTGAGGGAATGTTTTGCGTGGGTCATGACTTTTCAAATCTAACAATAAGCATTGTTGAGAACAGCCCGTCGATCCGTCGAACGGCGCGACGCTTCTTGCGGTCTTTTGGAATTCCAGATGGCCCGGACTTTTCAGATGGTGCGTCGGCCTTGGCACAGTTCCATCATACACTACCCGATATGGTCATTCTGGATGTTGATGCGAAACCAATCGACGGGATAGAGATTACATTGTTCATCCGTCGGTCGTTACACAGCGGCAATCCCTACCTTCCGATCATCATGATGGTTGGAAATTCTGATTTACAGCGGATTGTGGAAGCGCGCGATGCCGGCGCGACAGAAATTGTTGCCAAGCCGATCTCCGCCCCATCGCTGTATGGGCGTATCACCCAGGTGATTGATCATCCCCGCCGGTATATTCGGACCAATCGCTATTTCGGTCCGGATCGTCGTCGACGCACGACACTCTGGGTGGGTAGGGAACGCCGCGTCACTGACTATGATTCCAGTTTGTCCTTGTTTGTCGATGTTCAATGACATTCCGATACTTGGGACCTGCGGCTGCGGGGTTGGTTCAGCCCCTGGAATCCCTTAGCCTTTGCGACTGTCAGATTATTGGTGAGAGACAAATCCCATGACTTTGAATATCCGGAAACTCTGTGTTGGCGCGGAAAGCATACAGGATTTACAACAGTGGCAGTCTGGGCGTTTGCGCCAGAATGGTGGGAAAATCTGGCATACCACCCGGACCTGGCCTCGCCGGTTTGAAGAGATACTGCACGGTGGGGGATCTCTGTACTGGATCATCAAGGGCCAGATGGCGGTCCGCCAAGGAATTCTTGGCTTTGAGCCTGAGCCCCAGGATGATGATCCGGATTCGCGGCCTTATTGTCGGATACTTCTATCCCCAGAACTGGTGGCGACCGACCCCTGGCCGCATCGCCCGTTTCAGGGCTGGCGGTATCTAAAAGCTGATGAATCACCGCCTGATTTGAAAGCAGATGCAGAAAATGATGCGCTCCCAGCGTCTCTCGCAGCAGAATTGCGGGCCTTGGGCGCGTGGTAAAGCGCAGCAATCCGGGGCCTGAAAAAAAATTGAAAAAAACCGACTTATTTTCGTAATTTTTGCTTGCACGGGTCGGCGCTGGGGCCTATACCCCGTCCGTCAGCGAGACAGCGGGGTCCAACCCGGTGGCCACGCTGACCCGGCGCTTCAGTCTCTCGGCTTTAACCGTCGATTTTGATTGAAGCGTAGCAGATCAAAGATTAAGCTGAAATCTTGCGCCAACCCGAATCGGGTGGGTGAGGGAAAATTCGGCCTCTTTTTTGGCGATTGCGTCGGAAGTACGGTTGAGTTTCGGTTATTTGACATTGTTGATATCTGGAAGGGATACGCGGTTGG
>TARA_R100001143_G_scaffold63583_1_pt1 | contig 81569 bp, 66 predicted proteins | sample TARA_R100001143 | Tara Oceans TARA_R100001143 (sample SAMEA2621300) | marine metagenome | biome: marine biome (ENVO:00000447); feature: mesopelagic zone (ENVO:00000213); material: "saline water (ENVO:00002010), including plankton (ENVO:xxxxxxxx)" | depth 800 m | reverse complement strand
AACAGCGCCTTTGGTCCCTTTATCGGCCTGTCGGACAGCGTCGAGGGTGCTTGACGATGAACCACATCGCCTGCGCGCCCTCTCCTAGCCGACAGGCCGATAAAGGGATCCTGATGATCCCAAATAACCGCGCACCACACTAGGCTGAAAGCAACATCCCCTGGGCCTGATTGTTGGGCGCGCGATGAAACTTTCCATCCTGCATGATCGCAACAATCCGCTTCTTGTCCTGCAATATGCGAACATCCCGCAACGGGTCGCCATCGACCAACAGCATGTCAGCCAGATAGCCTTCCTTGATCTGACCCAACTCGTGGCCCATGCCCATGATTTGCCCGCCCAGTTGGGTGGCAGACTGAATTGCTTCCATCGGGGTCATGCCGATCAGATCGACAAAATATTCAATATCCTTGGCATTGGTGCCATGCGGTGTCCAGGCAAAGCCATAATCACCACCGATCAGCACACGAATACCCCGCTTGCGCATTTTCTGCATGGACTCGACGGCATGTTCCAATTCACGCTCATAGGCATCGGTAATCGGTGTACCGGGTTTAATGCCATACTCACCTGCATTGCGGGCTGTATTCAGCAACCAGGCCAGGCCCGGTGCGACGAAATGCTTGTCCTTGTTCGCCTCCAACATATCCAGTGCTTCTTCATCGGTGAACGAGGCGTGATAGATATTATGAATGCCGAATTGGACGCATTTCTTGATCGATTCCTTGGACCTGGCATGGGCGGCAAGGCGGCGTCCCCGGCTGCGGGCCTCGTCACAAGCGACCTTGATTTCATCATCGGTGAACTGATTTTCTTCAGCCCCCATGCCCGTAATCTCTTCCCCCGACAGGTTCAGCTTGATCGTATCAACGCCCCATTTCATCAAAATCCGAACATTGCGGCGCATGTCTTCAACGCCCGATACCACAATGCCCAGGTTAAGGCCTTCATGATCAATATGCGGCAGGGATGCATCCCCCAGGCCCCCGACAGAAGTAAGCTCCGGCCCGGCGGCGGTATAGCGTGGGCCCGGCACCTTGCCGGACCGAATGGCGTCACGGATTACGACATCCAAACGTGGCTTAGCTGCCGCCGCCCCGCAGCCAGCGGTGAAGCCTGCATCGAGCACGATTTTGGACATATAGACGCAATTGAGCATATGCTCTTCAATCGGCATCATCTGAATGGGATTGATCCCCGGCGCATTGTTCCAGCTTAGATGCAGATGCGCGTCAATCAGCCCCGGCATCAGGGTCATGCCCCGCCCATCAATCCGGGTGCTGCCCGTGGTCGACCAACTGTTCAGGCTGCCACCAAAGCCACTGCCCGTCCGGGTGATGGATTTGATCCGATTGCCCGATACCGTAACCTCCCCAGAAAAGGGTGGCTCACCCGATCCATTCAGGACCTGTACATTGCTAAAGACGATATCGGATGGACCTGCAGCAGCATCGCCACCCTTGCCGCCCCAGCCACTGAACCGGTTCTCTGCCATGATTTCTCTCCCTTTCTAACGGGGTCCCCTCAGGCTCAGGCCTGGGCGGCCTCCAATGTTTCCAGCAACAGGGCGGATGACCGCGCCGGTGCCTCAATCATCATCCAATGCCCAACATTGGGCAGCACTTCCAACCGTGCGCCCGCAATCCGGTTCTTCAACTCTGTTCCCATTGCAACAGGGGCAACCGGGTCCGCGTCACCGGCAATCAGAAGTGTCGGGCATCGAATGGCGCTGTGATCTGCAGGCTCCATCGCAGACAAGGCCTCACAATGATGGGCATATCCCACCGCATCCTGACGCATCAGGCTTTCGCGCACAAAGGCTGTCGTAACCGGGTTTTCAGTCCGGGAGGCGGCAGACACGCTGCCCTTGCAAACAGCATCCGCAATCCCCGCCATGCCGTCTTTGCGTGCAGCAGCGGCGCGTTCCTTCAACCCCTGACGGGCCGCGACAGGTGGCTCCAGAATGGCACCGAACAGGGTCAGACTGCGCACAAGTTTCGGGTTATTTGCAGCAAGGTACTGACACAGGATCGTCCCCATGGAATGGCCGACGAAATGCGCGGACTCAACCCCGGTCGCGCGCAGGGCATCCTGAATCGCTTGTGCCAGACCTGGCAGGCCCTTTAATCCGGGGCGCAATCCAGACCGACCGGCACCGGGCAGATCCGGGCGCAACACACGATAGTCCCCCAGATCCCCCATCAGCGGCTGGAAGCTGTTTGAACTGCCACCAAGGCCATGGACCATGACCACGGCCTCGCCAGACCCTGTATCTTCGATCACCATGCTGCCCAGTCTTACATCCGCCATGATCAATACGCCTCAACCGGGTTTTCCAGGGTTCCGATCCCCGATACCTCAACCCGCACGACATCCCCCGGCACCATATATTTCGGCGGCTTGAAGCCAATGCCCACACCCGCTGGCGTTCCCGTGGCAATCACGTCCCCCGGCTGCAAGGTAATGCCATTGGACAAGGCGGCGATGATCGTCGGAACATCGAATATCAGAAGCTTGGTGTTCGAATCCTGCCGTATCTCACCATTCACCCAGCATTTCACAGTCGTATCGGCCAGATCCACGGCATCGGCGGTTACAGCCCAGGGACCCATGGGACAGAAACTGTCCTGCGATTTCCCGATCAGCCATTGGCTGTGCTGACCCTGGAGATCCCGCGCGGTGATATCATTAACGATGGTATATCCCCAAACATGGGACAGTGCCGCTTCTGGTGTGATGTTACGACCGCCCTTGCCGATGATCACGGCAAGCTCTGCCTCATAATCGATGGCGGTGGAGACGCTGGCATCAATGCGGATCGGGTCACCCGTCCGCACGACACATTCCGGTACCTTTGAGAAAATGATCGGTGCTTCCGGGATCGCCCCTTTTGCCGCCGAACTGTCAAAGCCGGAGGAGGCGAATTCATGCGCATGATCGAAATAATTCTTCCCAACGCAGAAAATATTGCGCCGTGGGCGGGGAACAGGGGCCAACAAGGACACATCCGACAGCGCCAGAACTTCTGCCGTGGCGGGCAGGTCGCGGCCAATCAAGGCGGTGACCCCGGCCTCTGCGACCGCATCGGATGCGATATCCAGACGTGTCACCGTGTCTTCTGTTTCCGACACAACGCCGATATGACGCGCACCCTTCCATTCAAATACTGCTAGTTTCATGATCGGCCTTTCTATCGATACAAATCGTCTGGAATTAAGATGGAAGCCCCGGTGGTCTGGCGACCTTCCAGGGCGCGATGGGCCTGGGCCGCATCGCTGAGCTTGTAACGGCGGGCTGGTTCAATTGCGACAATGCGCTGATCGATAGCCTGGAACAGCCGTTGCGTAATTGCCTGCACCTTTTCTGGTGTGTCGGTATAGTGGGCGAAATTCGGACGCGACAGGGTGATCGATTTCGCCGCCAGAGACCCAATATCCCATGTCCCGATATCGCCGGAAGCCTGGCCAAAACTGATCAGGTGACCACAGGGCGCTAATGCTTCCACAGAATGCGCGAAGCTGTCGCGACCAACCGCATCATAGATCACATCTACGCCCCGCCCCTTGGTGATCGCGCGAACCTGGTCTTCCAGGCTGTCTGAACCGGGCAGAATGACATGATGCGCACCCGATGCCCGGGCAAGCCGTGCTTTCTCTTCCGATGAGGTCGCACCAATAACGGTCGCCCCAAGATAAGCCGCCCATTGGCACAACAACCGCCCGACACCGCCTGCAGGCGCATAGATCAATACCGTCTCCCCCTTTTTCACCGGATGGACCCGATGCAGCAGGAATTCAGCACTCATCCCCTTCAATAGGCCCGCCGCAGCGGTCGCGTCGTCAATGCGATCTGGCAATGGAATGACCAAAGCCGCGGACATGGTGCGGACCGTTGCATAGGCACCAACAGGCGGACAGGCATAGCCAACCCGCTGACCAACGGAGAGATGGCGCACACCGGGGCCGATATCGATCACCGTGCCCACAGCTTCCATTCCCGGCACGCCCGGTGGCGATAACAGTTTGAAATATCCGGTCCGGCAGTAGACATCGATGTAATTCACCCCGATGGCGGTCTGCGCCAGCCGAACCTCGCCGGGACCTGGAACAGGGGCTTTAATCTCGACCGGCTGCAATTCGTCCGGCCCGCCATAGCGTTTGATCCCCATGGCCATGCCATCCATACCCGGACCGACCTGCGACCGAACAGACGGGGCACTGGGGGGGGCTGATGTGACCCGCTTGCGGATCGCCTCAAACCCCGCGACATAGACACCATCGGCGACCAGTGCCGCCAATTCATCCGCCCGCCCCTTTGGCGCATCAAAGCGTGAGGTCCAGGTGCAAAAGGTGCCATTCCCATCCGTAACAGGCTTTAGCTTGATTTCGGCAATGTAATTCTGAAGCGGCACATCGCTTTCAACAATGGCATAGCGCAGGCTGTGGTCCTTGTCGGATAGGGATAGCAATTGCTCGCGCAGGGCCTCCCCCGTCTCTAGCCTGAAATTTCGCACTGCCCCGATCTGATCGGTTTTCCGCCCGGCCTCCAGGTCGCTGCGCGCGACGGCAGGGTGCCAGCGGTCATGACCGTTAAAGTCCCGCAGAATCGCCCATACCGCCGCAAGGGGCGCCTGGATGACAGTGCTGCGGTGTACCGTGACCATGGGTCAGCCCCCGAACCGGCTCTTCAGGGCATCAAATCCACCCTGAAACACGCCGCCACCAATAGAAGCGGTCAATTCCGCTTCCCGTTCTGGCGCACAGTCGAAATCAGCATACCATTCTGCGAAGCATCGATTGCCATCCGTGACGGGGCTCAATTTCATCACGGCGACATAGTTTTCCACGCCCATCGGACTTTCCAGAATCGCATAGCTGCAACTGAAGTCATAGTCCGACAGGGCCAGAAGTTGTTCGCGGATGAACCCGCCGTCTTTCAGGCGGAAGGCGCGCACGCAGCCGACCTGATCGGCGGGGCGGCCTTCTTCGATGCGGCTTTCCGCAATGGCCGGGTGCCAGCCAGGCAGTGCATTGAAGTCACGAACCACCTTCCAAACCTGATCCACAGATGCCGGTATGATGGAAGACGCATAGACATGGGTCATTCATCATCCCCCGATTTCTTCTTGCCGCCCTGGGCACTGGCAGCCAGGCTTTGGGCATCCTTGGCGGACCGGAAGATATCCCCCATTTTCGCGACATTGGGATTTTCCACACCGATCTGCTTCATCATCTCATCGATCAGCGGGGCCTGTGCGCGATACCGTAATGCGCTTTCAATCACCTCATCGGTGGGGGACCGACTGCCACCGCCATTACCGTTGCCGCCGCCCAGACCATCGACATGCAGAATCTTGATCCCTTCGATGTTTTCCAGCGGCCGCACGCTTTCGCGCACGATGCCTTCCAGGCGATCAATCATCTTGCCACGCAAGGCACCGGCGCGGGCATCCTCGCTGAGCACATTGTCGGCTTCGTTCAGCAGACGTTTGGCCTCTGCCGTAACGCTGGCTGTAATCTTCTCAGCCTCTGCTGCGATGACGGCTGCATCCGCATCCTTCTTCGCCAGCAACCGATCCACAGCCGCAATGCGTTCAGCCATTTCGGTCTCACGGACGGTGCCCACCTTCTCTTCTGCGGCAACGGCTTTGGCGCGGGCATTCTCCGTTTCGACCATCGCCTCAGCTTCCGCCGCCTGCTTCTGCAAGACACCGATATGTTTCTCTATTTCCGCCAATTCCAAGGCCAGGGCGCGCTCAATCTCCAGGCGTTTCAAATCACGCTGCTGCAGAATGCGTGCTTCTTCCAGGCCACGATTGGAGGCAATGCGCGCCCGCTCGACCTCTTCCTGAGCGGAAATTTCAGTCTCTTCGATGGCCTGACGCTGGGCAATCTGTTGCGCGCGCAACAGTCGATCCCGTTCGATGCGGGCCTTATCCAACACCTGCTCCTGGGCAATACGCGCCGATTCCACCGCCTTGTTTGCAGAAATCCGTGCGGTTTCCACTTGCTGGCCCCGGGCGATTTCATGGGCCTCAATTTCCTCATCCGCCGTGATCCGCGCATCGCGCAATTGACGTTCAGAAACGATCTTCGCCCGTTCCACATCCTCACTGGATGCAATTTCGGCTGTTTCAATTTCATGGCGTTGTTTGATCTGTTGCGTGCGGATTTGTCTTTCGCGCGCGATCCGGGCCGCTTCCAGGGCCTCTTCTTGGGCAATACGGGCCTGTTCGATTTCCAACTGCGCCTTGATTTCCGATCCTTCCAGGGCGCGGCGACGGTCAATATCGTATTCGCGGGTTTCGCGTTCACTGGCGATCCGGGATTTTTCCGCCTCGGCCTCCATTGCGACACGATTGCGCACGATCTCCATCCGCTGTTCCGCACGCAGGGCTTCCAGCGCACGTTCCTGGTTCAGGCGCGAATTCTCGCTTTCCTGTTCCAGTTGCAGCGTCTCTTTCTCTGCCGCCAGATTGCGTGTGCGAATGGCAACCATCGACGATTGTTCGATGTCATTGCGCAGCTTGCGCCGTGACTCGATGGTTTCGATCAGCTGCGTCAAACCTTCAGCGTCAAAGCGGTTGGCCGGGTTAAAGAATTCCAGATTGGTCTGGTCCAAATCCGTAATCGCAACGGATTCCAACTCCAGCCCATTGCGCGCCAGCGCCCCAGCAGCACGCTCTTCAACGATGGAAACAAAGTCGCCGCGCTTCTCATGCATTTCATCCAAGGACATCTCAGCAGCAACCGACCGCAGGGCCCCGACAAATTTCCCGTTCAGCAGATCTGCCAATCCCGCTGGATCCATCGTTCGACGGCCCAGGGTTGAAGCGGCTGCCGCGACGGCGTCGGGCTTCTGGATAACACGGACGAAAAATTCAGCCTCGATATCCACACGCATGCGATCGCGTGTGATGACAGCAGCCTCTTTCGTTCGCGCGACGGAGATGCGCACCACGTTCAGATTGACGGGCGTTACCTCGTGTATGATCGGCAGGACCAGGGCCCCCCCATTGATCACCACTGTCTCCCCCCCAAAGCCGGTGCGCACAAAGGCGACCTCTTTGGTTGAGCGATGATAAAGCCAGTTCAATAGATAGACGACCACCGCTATTGCGATGATGCCTATGATGAGCCACAGGATTATTGATCCAATCAGACCGGTTGTCATGGTCACACCTCCTCCCTTCAGGCGGTTCGAATTGCCTTGAAGGCTTTCGTTTGTTCGGTAAGCGCTATTTCTGTCGGCAGACGCTCCATAGAAGATGCGCCATAGAACCCGTGACAGTTTTCAGTATTGTTCAGAACGTATTCAGCATCCTGTGGCATCGCGACCGGGCCGCCATGAACCAGGACAATGGCATCCGGATTGACCTTCAGCGCCGCTTCGGACCAGGCATTGACCAACGCCGGACATTCTTCCAGCGTCAACGCCGTGCCCGCCCCGATGGACCCGCCCGTGGTCAGCCCCAGATGGCAGACAATGATATCAGCCCCCGCCTTTGCCATCGCCGTCGCGTCATCTTCATTAAAGACATAGGGCGTGGTGAACATGTCTTTTTCATGCGCCAGTCGGATCACATCCACTTCCTGGCCATAAGACATGCCGGTCGCTTCCAGATTGGCCCGGAATGTCCCATCAATCAGCCCGACTGTTGGAAAATTCTGAATGCCGGAAAAGCCAATCGCCTTCACCTGATCCAGATAATGATCAAAGATACAGAACGGGTCCGTGCCATTCACCCCGGCCAGAACCGGCGTCTTTTTGGTGACGGGCAGGACTTCATGGGCCATCTCCATCACCACATCATTGGCGTTGCCATAGGCCATCATGCCAGACAGAGAGCCCCGCCCTGCCATGCGATAGCGGCCGGAATTGTAAATCACGATCAGATCAATACCGCCTGCCTCTTCACATTTTGCAGACAGGCCAGTGCCAGCGCCGCCCCCGACAATCGGTACGCCCTTGCGCTTCATATCCTGAAACTTCTCAAGCAGGTCTTTGCGTTCAAACCGCGGCATAACGGGCATTCCTTTTCATCGGGTTTATCTCTTCCAGGGCCTCAACCGCTGCGCGGGCAAAGGCTGGATCGTTAATATTGTGGGGAACACGGATCAGGCGGCGATTGCCCCCCTCCTGGAACCGGGCGGTCAAGGCATCGAACAAGGCCTTATCCGCCGCAGGATCATGGAATGCTTGACCCGGCGCATCCAGGGCGGACACGCCGCCTTCCGGGATCAGGAACCGCACAGGTCCGGTCATCTCATTCAATCGACTGGCGATCCAGTCGCCCATTTTGGCATTCTCTGACGCGGTGGTGCGCATCAGGGTCACTTGTGGGTTATGTTCCACAAAGACCCGATCCTTAAACTTTTCGGGAACGGTATTGCGGGCCCCGAAATTCACCATATCCATTGCCCCCAGCGACCCAACATAGGGAATACGGGTGCGGATAATGGCCCCGAAACGATCTTCTGTTGCAGCGAAAACGCCACCGCACATCATGTCGCAAATCTCTGTCGTGGTCAGGTCCATGACGGCAGATAACAGCCCGCTATCGGCAAGCTTTTCCATCGACCGCCCCCCAACGCCGGTCGCATGAAACACCTGACAATCATACAGGTCATCCAATTGCGCGGTGACCTGCTGGACCGCCCTGGTCGTCACCCCGAACATGGTCAGGCCCAGACCTGGCTTGGCGGGTATCTTGTCGCGGGCTATTTTGTCGGCAGCGGCGCGCTTGACCATACCAACAACGGCATTGGCACCATTCGCCAGAACCTGACGCGAAATCTTGTTCAGCCCCTGCACATCGGTCACAGAATACATCATCATAATATCGGAGGGGCCGACATATTGTCCGACATCTCCCGATGCGACGGTAGAGATCATCACCTTGGGCATGCCAATGGGAAGACGGCGCATTGCAGGCGTGGCAAGTGCCGTCCCGCCGGACCCCGCCGCAGAAATGATCCCGCCAATACCGCGCTGGCGGGTGATCCAGTTTTCAAAGGCATCCGCCATGGCCCGCACGGCGGTCCCACGATCTGTATCAAAAACCGCTGAGGATCCCCCCTTGTGATAGGGTGCAACCAAATGGGGGGGGACATCGGCGCTGGACGGCTTGCCAGAGGTTGAAAGGTCGACCGTGCGCACCCGAAGGCCCTGGGCCGTGATACAGTCACGGATATAGGACAGTTCCGCGCCCTTGGTATCAAACGTGCCGACCACATAGACGTCACCGCCAACCAGTGATTCCAGTGGGGTCAGCGGTTCCTTGAACAAGGGCTCCGGCTTTGTATCAAACGGTCGAACCCGTTCCGGTGGCCTGGATACGGGCGTGTCGGTGGGGGCAGCCTCCCCCCCTTCAGACCAGCGCGCCGCAGACCACCGTGTCGGTGGCACATAGACCAGGCTGGGTGACGGTGGTTTCGCCAGTTCTTCCGCAGGCTCTTGCGCTTCAGGCTGGGCCTGTGGGACTTCAGCAGCCGGTTCCCATGCGGGAAGATCGACATCTTCATGAGAATGGCGACCAACGCCCAGCAATCGCTCCTGCAGGGCGCGGTCATTGGCCAATTGTGCGGCAGGCATGACACGGCTGATCTTGCCATTCACCATGATCGCCACATCTTTGGCAATCGATGTGGCGACAGAAATATTCTGTTCGATCAGAAGGATCGCAACATCGCTTTCTTCGGTCAGTCGAACCAACAGTTCTTCAACCTGATCCACGATGACAGGGGCAAGCCCTTCCGTCGGTTCATCCAGCACCAACAGGCGGGGATCTTGCAAAAGGGCGCGGGAAATCGCCAGCATCTGCTGCTCCCCGCCCGATAATTGCGCCCCACCATTGCGCTGACGTTCCGCCAGCCGCGGGAACGTGTCGTAGATACGCTCAATCGTCCAGGCTCCACCGCCGGTATCGGACAATCGTAAATGTTCATCCACCGTCAAGGACGGCCATAGGCGCCGACCCTGTGGGGTATAGCCAACCCCTTTGCTGGCGATCTTATAGGGGGGCTGACCGATCAGTTCCTCCCCCAGAAACCGGATCGATCCGCGTCGGGCGGGCAACAAACCCATGATCGTATTGCACAATGTCGTCTTACCCATGCCATTGCGCCCGACAACAGCATGCACACCAGCCTCCAGGGTCAGGTCGACCCCTTGCAGGGCATGGGATTGGCCGTAGTAAACATGCAGATCACGCACCTGCAATACGGCAGAAGAGGCATTTCTGGCAGGGGTTCGATTAGCCATGGGCATTCCCCAGATACAGTTCCTGCACCTCTGGATCGTTTTCGATCTCGTCGGGCGTGCCTTCCTTGAAGATCCGGCCATTGTGCATCATCGTGACACTTTCTGCGACGCGCAGCGCCACATCCATATCATGCTCGATAATAATGAAGCCCATATGCTCGGGCAGTGATTGCAATATCTCGATCAAATCGGTGCGCTCTGTTGGCGACAGTCCCGCGGCGGGTTCGTCCAGCAGGATCAGGCGGGGCGCGCCCGCAAGCGCTAGCGCAATTTCAAGCTGGCGCTGTTGGCCATAACTCAATTCAGAAACTGGGCGGTCTTTCACATCATCCAGATGCACGGCAAGCAGCAGCGTTTCCGCGCTTTCCATCGCCGTATCGGAACGCCCAGGCCGACGCAGCGAAAACCGACCCCGGCTGACACCGCGACAGGCAAGGTAAATATTGTCGATCACGCTGAGCCCGTTAAACAACAAGGAAATCTGATAGGTACGGCGCAGGCCGCGACGGATTCGCTCCTGACTGGGCAAATCCGTCACGTCCTCACCAAACAAACGCACACGGCCCGTGGTTGGCGGGAAATCCCCTGTGATCGCATTGAACAGGGTGGTCTTCCCCGCCCCGTTTGATCCCAGGACCGCCCGCCGCTCCCCCGCCTTTACGGTTAGGTTAATATCCGCCAAGGCCACCAATGCGCCAAAATGACGACTGACAGCTTCCAGCTCCAGCGCATAACGGCCGGTGCTTTGCAGACGGGAAAGGGCGTTCGTACCAACCATGATCCGTGCTAACCCTTAACCACAGGTCGGATTTTCACGACCAACCTGGCCGTATTTCAAGAATTCATCATAGGACAGACCCAGAGTCTGAGAGACCTGTGGGATAACCTTGATGACCTTGTTGACCAGATTCCCGTCCGGGCCTTCGACCACTTCTGACAGGAACATGTCAGCAATGGCGTTGCGACGCTCGTCCAGGCTGACCTTACCGGTCGGCGTGTCGAATTCCAGATCAGCCAGAGCAGCCCGATACTTTGCGCCGCCATCGGACAGATCGCCATTCACAGCTTCCAGGCCCAACAGAGCGGCCTTGGTATTGACGTAATAGGCATGGGCGAAAAGCGATGGTGATGGGAACCCGTCGGGGAACTGCTTCTTGTAGGCAGCCACGAATTCATTCCATCCGGCATCATCCCAGGTATCCGAAATCGGGCCAGCAGAGGGCGTGCCGATGATGAAATCCCGGGTCCGGCCCTTGGAGCCAAGCACGGTCTGGTCAACGGTAATCGAACCACCGATAAGGGGTGCGCTGCCACCGGCCTGTTCATATTGCGTCAGGAAGTTGACCGCATCGGCCCCGCCCAGCGCGACAAAGATCGCATCCACATCATCCGGCAATGCCGCGATGACGGAAGAATAATCCTTGTTGCCAATCGGAACCCAGAAGCGGGCATCAACCGGGGCTTCCCCACCCAAACGGCAGAAGGGCTCAAGGAACCCGAAAACCTGTGTATAGGGGAAGGAATAATCTTCAGCCAGGACCGCAACCTTGCGGTAGCCCTTGTCATTATAAGCATATTCCCCAAGACCGGCCATCCACTGTGCCCCTTCGGTGCTGAAGCGGAAGAAGTTGTCGGCCGGATTGCGAAGGGTCGTATCCTGAGCGGCGGAAGAGCCATTCAGGAAGGTCACTTCCGGGTGGGTTTTGGCATAATCTTTAACCGCCAGACCTTCCGAGCCCGACAGCGGCCCAACCAGAACCTGAACGCCGTCCTGCTCTACCAGTTTACGGGCACCGCGAACGGCGCTATCCGGGGACGCATCGGACGAGCCTGTGACCAGATCAATCTTCTTGCCGCCCGCTGTATAGTTGAATTCTTCCAGCGCCATTTTGACGCCCCGCATACCATCTTCACCCAACACAGTGAACGCGCCTTCCAGGGTCGCAAGTGCACCCATCTTGATGCTGTCTTGCGCCATGGCCGGGCTGGCAAACGACAGGATCGCCGCCGCTGCTAGGGCCTTTTTACCGATACCAAGCATAGTAACCTCCCTTAAGGTTTGGTTTCTTCCAACGATCCAGCGGCATGCCGGTCGTTCGTCTTTGTGCCGCCATATCCTGGCCGCACTTTTCTTCCGAACCGGATCTTTTCACGCGTCCGATTCCAAAGTCCCAACAACCCATCGGGCGAAAACAGCACGATGAGCAAAAACGCCACCCCGATCACGGTGTTGAACCGTTCCCGGTCAATCAAATCGATGGCGAAATTCTCTAACAATACAAAGGCAATCGCCCCCAGGAATGGCCCGATTGGATGGCGCATTCCACCAACAACGGCGATGACTAGAATGTCGATCACAACATCCACACCGACGGAGCCAGGCGATATCCGGCCATTGAACCAGACCATCAAGACACCTGCCGTCCCGGCAATGACTCCCGACATGAAATAAGCCGCGATGCGATGCAGGGTCACATCATAGCCCAACGCCCTCATACGGCGGGGATTGTCCCGGATCGCCTGCAGGCTGAGCCCGAAGGTCGAGCGTGAGGCATAGAGCACCGCAAAGAAAAACCCTGCCGCAATAAAAAGCGTCAAATAATAGAAGGGCACCGGATCGCGCCAATAGACACCCAGGACCGTTGGGGGTTCAATGCCTGCAAAGCCGGTAAACCCATTGAACACCGGATAATTCTGTCGCACGAAATAGAAGAAGGCGACCCCGATCGCCAGGGTGATCATGATCGTATAGATCCCCTCTGTGCGCACTGAAATCGCCCCGATAAAGGCACTGAATAGGGCCGCAGACAGGATCGCCACGGGGGCGGTCATCCACCAGGGCCAGCCCAGCCCCATCACATCCATGCTGTTATCGCCCAGGATCGCAACCAGATAGCCTGCCAAACCTGCGACAGTCATCTGCGCCAGACTGACCATCCCGCCATAGCCTGCCAACATCATCAGCGATAGGGCGATGGTTCCCAGGATCAGGGAATAGGCCCCGATCTGATAGGTAAAGAAATCAGACGTAAAGGCAGGATAGGCGATTAGAAACACCACCAGCGCCAGCTTTGCTGGATGGATATCGCTGAGGGAAAAACCGCCAGAAAAGAGCTGCCGTGAATCCATGGTCTAGCGCCCCCCCATCAGGCCTTGAGGGCGCACAGCCAGCGTCACCACCATGATCAGAAAGGTCAACACGACCCCATATGTTGGGAAATACGCCAGGCCAAACTGCTCTGCCAGGCCGATCAACAGCGCCCCAATCGCCGCGCCCGGCACGGACCCCAAGCCGCCAACGATCACCACGATCAGGGATGCCAGCAGATACCGGATGTCTTCCCCCGGCGCGATAGACAGCGCTGTACCACCAACCACCCCGGCAAATCCGGCCAAACCGGCCCCGATTGCGAAAACCAGGGCGAAGACCAATTGCACATTCACGCCAGAGGCGGCCAGCATCTCCCGATCATTCACCCCGGCACGGATCATCATCCCAACCCGCGTGCGGTTCAGGAACAGCCACAGCCCAATGCCCACCGCCACGGCCGCCACCAGAACGGACAATCGATAAATGGGATACATGATATAGACGGGATCGCCCGATGACTTAACAACCGATATTACCGGCAGTTCAGCGGCACCAAACAACCATTCCGGCGGCTGAAACTGATAGGTTGTGCCGGTCCAAACGGCCAGCATCAGATCCGCGGCAATGATTGAAATGCCAATCGTGACCAGTGTCTGGCGCAGGTCGTCCCCTTCCATGCGCCGGAAGACCAGGACTTGCAGCAACACCCCTGTCAGGGCAACCGCACCGAAGGCAACCGCCAGCCCAAAAAACCAACTGCCCGTGAGTTCCGCTACCTCATACCCGATATATCCGCCCAGCAGATACATAGACCCATGCGCCAAGTTCACATTGCGCATCAATCCAAATACCAGCGTGAATCCGCTGGCCACCAGGAAATACAGCCCGCCCAGCGTCACACCATTCAAAAGGGTGCTGACAAAGGTCTTTTTGCGGCCAATCGCATCGATCAACCATTCCGGCCATACCGAAAAGATCAGCCACAGCAATATGCCGATGGCGACCAGCAAGACGATTGCCCAAAAGGTATGCCGTTCAACAAATTGCCTCATGCGCACGCCCACAGACATGCGGAAAGGTCTTTGGAAACACGCGGCCCATAGACCCCGCGAACCAACGTCGCCAAGACACAGTGATCCTTGACTATCACCTCTTTACCCTCCCATTCGGACCGGCACCGCATAAACGTGCTCTTCGTCCGCCTTATTATTCAGGGGTATTCCCCTATGGCCTGTTTTCCGGCCTTAATGCTTAAGCTTGGCGTCAACAGAAATTGCCCGCAAGGACCCAGAGTCATAAATTTGGGTAATTTTGGGTAATATCTGATGCTGTATTTCTGATTCTCTTGACTCTGCTCACCTGCTGCGGCGCACAAATTTTCTCAAAACCTGACAGAAAATTTAAATTGCACCAATTCCAACCATTCAGACCAAAATTAAACCAATCAGGTTCATTTGTTCACATAATAGGTATAAGTATGATCCAATGGTCAAGATAAATAATAACACTGGTGTAATTTTCTTGACAAAATGAACCAATTGAACCTATTCAGAGGAATTAACGTCGTTTTGGCATTCATGAAAGAGCCCACCGTGCGAAACTCTGCCTCCCATCGCATTGCAGCGACCTTATCACGCGATATAGAAAACAGGCGCATCGGCAGTCCGACATCCGGTGGCGCAATTCGATTCCCGACAGAGCGGGATCTGGCGACGCGCTTTGGCGTGGCCCGCAACACGATACGCCGCGCCATGGATGCCCTGGAAGAATCTGGCAAGATTTCCAGGGAGGTTGGGCGTGGCACCTATATCAATGCCGTTCCTGTTTCTGGCAGTGATACCATTGAAACCGATGCTTTATATGCGGAACCCCTGCTCTTACCAAAACGGGATGTCAGCCCGCGCGACCTGATCGAAGCGCGCATGATGATTGAGCCCGCTGCCGCCGCAGCCGCCGCAATTAATGCAACGGATGCTGATATTGAGCTTCTGATGCGGGCACAGCTGGCTTCAACCAACACGGATGTTATGGAAGAGTTTGAAAAGCAGGATGCAGAAATCCATCGCCTGCTGTTCGCCATGACCCATAATGACATCGTTCAGCATATTGATCTGATGATTCGCAGCCTGCGGGATGATGCCGACTGGCTGGCCGCAAAACGCCGGGCCTATTCCGCGACCCTGAAGGCCCGCTATGTCACCCAGCATGCGGCGATCATTGATGCGGTTATCAATCGATCCCCGACAGCCGCACGCGAAGCGATGACGCGCCATCTGGAAGAGGTACGCCAGGCCCTGCTGGAAAGCTGATCTGGCGAAACGGGTAAGTTTGAGTAATATGACTGCTTATGACGTCACTCTCCACCTGGCGGATTGTTCCGCGCCGCACCAGACTGTCCCGTGTTTTAGCGGCACCAGAGCAATTTGTTACCCTGTCTGCGCGATTACAGCATGACAGCCTTCCGCCGGAGGTCGCCCTGTTGCTACCCAATCAGGATGGCGTTCGCGCGCTGATCCCGGCGCTTAACACGTTGACGGGTAACCCCACCGGCACACTGGGGCTGGGCTTGTTTCTGGCCGACCCGTTCTTTGTGGTCGACCACCGCATCGATGCCATCAGACAAGCAGGCATTACCTGGGTGACGAATTTACCAAGTATCTCGCAATATGATGACAGCATCGCCCTGCAGCTATCAGAAGTGCAGTTCAATCTGAACCGGGAGTTGGAGCGACTTGCATCGTTTAAAGCGGCTGGTTTTCACATCGCCGCCACTGTCACCGATGCCGCGGGGGCGGTTGAGGCCTGTGGGATCGATCCGGAATTCCTGATCGTTCTGCCCCATGTGGGTGATTTTGGGGCGGGGTTTCCCTCCTTCCGGCAAAGAGGGGCCGCTATAGACGCCATAGCCCGCGCCACAAAAGAGGTTCAGTGGACTGGGGGCATCTATGGCCTGGGCACCGCGCTTGAGGCGGAGTCGGAAAGCCTTTGGCCCGATGCGCTGGACGGATTGATTTGCCGCCCACAGACATACATGCAGGCCCCCCACTAGTGTGGTGCGCGGTTATGCCATTCTATCGGGTCAGTCCATATTTCTGAATCTTGTTGTACAGTGTTTTTCGTGACATCCCCAAGGCCTGGGCCGTGCGCCCCCGATTGAAACCATGCCGCCACAGCGCATCGGCAATCCGGTCCTTTTCTGTCCCGGTGTCCCGCATTGGGTCCGGCCCATTCAGCAAGGGCAGAATATCGCTGCGACGAATGCGGTGACCCGTCGGGGCCGCGCCAAGAATATCCAGCAATTGACCCAGCAGGGCATGTATCTCTGTTTCATTGCCGGGCCACTGATGTTCCGTCAGCACCTGCATGGCATCTGCCGAAAAATGATCGCGCGCGATCACCTCACCAAACCGTTCAATCGACATCTGCTGGATCAATAACAGAAGGTCATCCATTCGTTCGCGCAGCGGCGGCACCCGAATGCTCCATCCCCGCAAAACCTCAATCAGGGATGGGTCCAGTCCCGCCGCCTGCGGGTCCGACGCCGTACTGACCAGCACAACACGACGGGCCATTGGAATTGGACGGCGAGACCCGGGAGTTTGAAAAACCCCATCCCGCATTGCCCGGGCCAGGCGTCGCTGGGTTCCCGCAGGCAGGCGTTCAGGGGCGAAGATCACGACCAGATCGCCCTCCCCCGCTTCCAGCGCCGGGCGGCGTTTCAAACTGGCATCATTTGATCCAAACAGAATGCTGCGCGCACGGGTTGGAAAATCCTCTCCCGCGACATCGATTTGGACCATGGAGGGCACCGCACCATTCGCAGCCCCCAATGCCTTCAAACATGGCAATGTCTGCAATCCAGGTTCCGCCAAAAGCAATACAGAGCCCTGAGCCGACGACAAAGCCTTGAGCCGCGATAAGAAGGTTAAATGCGCCTTGGCGTGACCGACAAACCCGAATGGACGACCCCAGGCGACCAGCCGCGCCCCTTCATCATCCAGCACATCCCTGCGCTGCCCGGCATGTCGAAAGCGGTCAACCTGATCGGCGACAGAAACTTCCAGTGGCATGCGCTCGAACGTGGAACCGCCAACATATCCATCTATCGGTGCCAGATGCAGCAGGCGGCGCAGGTCATCGGCTGTCTCTATCGGGCCACCTTCCAGCAAAAACCGGGTCTTTGGACTGATCCGCTTGATCAACCGGCCAATCTCCAGCACGGCGACCGCGACTTCTTCGATGGTTTCGCGCTGGCGATGCCCCTGTGCCCCGCCAACATTCCATCCCAGATTAAGACAGACCATGTCCAGGCCGACATCAGCGGCCAGTCGGGCCTGGGTGCGGGTTGCACAATAGAACATCGCGGTCAGCCCTACATCCTGAACCGCCTTTAACTGGGTGACTTCCTGTTCAATGCCGCGACCGGCGCGGGCCAGAATATGTTGCATGGCGTGGGAATAATGCATGCAGCTTGGAAAATTCACCGCACCGGCAAACCCCGCCCGCTGAATCGACAGCGCCTTTTGCGTCACATCCAGACGCTCTTCCCAGACATTGACGCCCAACAGGACCGGTAGCTTGGTCTGTGGCAGAACTTCTTCGCCGGCAAATTTCTCCGTCAGGGTGGTCGCATCGAAAACCGGCAGCATGCATGCGATGGACGGCACCCCCATGCTGCGCAAGCGACCTGCATTCAGCGCGATCAGAAAATCCGCCCGGCCCCGCTGGGCGGCCATTGCCGTGCTGCCAGACCCGATCGCCGCCCCAATCAAGAAGGCCCCATCGGCCCCGATCTGTTGCATCACCCCCATTCTCAGCCCTGCCCCAAACTTTCCAAAGGAAAACCAGTTCTACACCATGGCACAGGATGCGCCTGCCTATCCAACACTGGCAGGACGGACCACGCGATCATTGCCTGTGAACGTCGATCATAGAGAGAAAGAATAGTAACATCCAGAACAGGGTGTCACGGGGTCAAGCCTGTGTTCTGCCCAAATCCGTTAAAAGCCGCGTGACGGTATCGCGACTGTTTGCAAACTCAGCCCGATCACCCGACCATACGACGCTGCCAGAATCCAGAATGACATATCGATCAGACAGAAGCTCTGGAACACGAAAATTCTGCTCAACGAAAACCATTCCGACCCCGTTGGCTGCAATTTCGCGAAAGGCGTCGATGATTGCATTCACAATGATTGGGGCCAGCCCCTCTGTCGGCTCATCCAGCAACAGAATTTTTGGGCCCGTCAGGAGGGCGCGACCGATGGCAAGCATCTGTTGCTCCCCCCCCGAAAGGGCCTGACCATAGGCTGTTCGTCGCTCAGCAAGTCTTGGAAACAATTCCAGGACCTGGGCTTTGGTCCAAAGATTGGGGCCTGACCGTCGCACAATGGTTGCGATCGACAAATTCTCATCCACGGTCAATGTCGGGAAGATTTGACGATCTTCCGGGACATAGGCGATGCCTTCGCGATTCATATATTCCGGCGTGACACCGGATACGGACCCGCCATTCAGGATCAGACGCCCAGACGCAGGTGTCAGAAATCCAGCCATGGTTTTCAGTGTCGTCGTCTTGCCAGCCCCATTTCGACCAGCCAGTGCCACCACTTCGCCTGGCGCGACGCTGAAGGAAACGCCGTGCAACACCTGCGCAGCCCCATAGAAAACGTCGATATTTTCCAGCGCCAGCATGTGTCAGCCCCCTAAATACGCATCTTGGACGCGGGCATCCTGGCGAATTTCCGCCGGTGTGCCTTGGGCGATGACCTGACCCGCAGCCAGAACGACAACGATGTCTGCCATTGAAAGAACAACATCCATATTATGTTCAACCAGAATTGTTGTGCGCCCCCGACACTGTTCCCGGACCAATTCGGTAAAGGCATCCAGTTCACTGTGCCCAACACCGGCCAATGGTTCGTCCAGCAACAGCACACGCGGTTCGTTTACCAGCACCATGGCCAGTTCCAATGCCCGCTGTCGCCCGTGCGAAAGAGTACCCGCCGGAAGATGAGCCACATCCAGCAGAGCAAATCGTTCCAGCGTCCGCTCAACCTCTTGATGCAGCAGCCGGTAACGATCAATGATCTGCCACGGCACAGCGAAAGGCATATGATGGCGTTGCCGGGCAAACCGGACATTTTCCAGGACTGTCATTTGCGGAAAGACTGTGACGATCTGAAATGACCGGGATAATCCCTGGCGGGCGCGCGCATGGGCCGGTGCCCCGGTAATATCTGTACCATTCAGCAGGATTTTGCCGTCGGATACTTTCTGAAGCCCTGACAGAGTATTGAGAAGGGTTGTCTTCCCTGCACCATTCGGGCCGATCAGCGCGGTTGTTATCCCCTGTTCAAAATCCAATGTCACCGACTCCAACGCCGAAAACGCGCCAAACCGGACGGACACATCCCTGCAAGAGAGCGCTTGGGTCATCGCATCTTCTCCGCCTTGTTCCAAAATCGGCGGAAAATTGCCGCACCAAGTGACGCAACACCACCTGGCATAAACAAGGTCACCAGGACGAATGTGATGCCCAGAACACCATACCAATGATTGGAAAGGGCACTGGCGGATTCCTTCAGCGTTTCAAACAGAACAACACCAAGGACAGGTCCTGCGAATGTTCCGCGCCCGCCTAGAACCGTCATGATCAGCACATCCCCGGACGTGGTCCACCGCGTCATATCCGGACCAACAAACATCATCAGCGCACCCAAAAGCCCGCCTGCCAGACCGGCATAGGCCCCGGAAATGCCAAAAGCCGCAACCTTGTACAGGCGAATGTCATATCCAAGCTGCTGGGCACGGGTTTCACTTTGCCTGACAGCGCGCAGGACCTCCCCAAAAGGGGAATGCCGGATCACCGCATTGGCAAGGGACGCCAGCAGGAACAGTCCCGCGACAAGAACCAGATAATTCCAATCATCATAAAAATTGATACCCCACAGATCAGGACGCGGTACCCCTGCCAGACCATCGGTTCCGCCAGTGATGTTTTTCAGCTTCACTTCAATGAGGTGATGAATCAATTGTGCCAGCGCCAGCGTTGTCAACGCCACAAAGACCCCGTTGACCCGCAGCGCAATGGCACCAAACAATGTTGCAAGTAGGCTGCCCAACATGACAGCTAATGCCAGGGCAGGAAGCCCCGACATGCCATAATCCAAGGTCAGTATCGCATAGCAATAAGCGCCACAGCCAAAAAATGCCGCATGGCCAAATGACAAAATGCCCGCGACACCAAAAACCAGATCAAAGCCAATCGCAAACAGGCTCCAAATCAAGATCAAGGTGATCAGGTATTGAGTGCCAACATCTCCGGCACCGCCCAGGGCAACCGCCAATAAAGGCACCAGAATAGAAAACAGAACTGCGGAAACAAAGCGCCCAGTGATCATGCCTTGCGCCCCGCAGACAGGCTGAACAGGCCCTGAGGGCGGATCAACAGAACCAGTATCAGTGTTGTATAGGTGACAACCTCAATCCAGGCCGGAAAGAAATGCTGGCCGAATGCCTGAAGCAGGCCCAGGAAAATAGCGGCCGCGATGGCCCCGCGAATATTCCCAAGCCCCCCCAGAATGACGACAACGAAACAATCCACAATAATCGTGAATCCCATGCCCACCTGGACCGGCAATACAGGCGCTGCGACCGCGCCGGCCAGTGCCGCAAGGGCTGCCCCCAAGGCGAATACCACAGTCCGCACCCGATCCACCCGGATGCCCAGCGCCCGCACCATTGCCGGATGGCTCATCGCGGCGCGCAACACCATACCAAGCCGGGTCCGCTCAATAAGCCAGAACAGACCCGCCCCCACAGCAACGCCTGTTGCTAACAGGAAAATTCGATAAACAGCAACATCGCTGCCCATGACGGGGATGGATCCATCAAACCCCTGCGGCAGCGGTAAATCCCGGTATCCAAGCCCCCAAATCAATCGGACGGCCTCTTCCAGGATCAGGATCAACCCGAAAGTCATCAACAATTGTTCGACATGGTCCCGATCATATAATGGCCTTAGCAGGAAGAATTCAATCACCGCCCCTAAAAATGCGATCAGAATAGGTGCCAGTAACAAGGCTGCACAGAAGCTTTGCGTCTGATTATAAACCTCAAAGGCAACAAATGCGCCAAGCATGTATAATGCGCCATGGGCGAAATTGATCACGCCCAACATGCCAAAGATCAATGTCAGCCCTGCCGCCAGCAGGAAAAGCAACATCGCGACGCTAAGTCCGATAAGAATCGTCCCGATCACTGTCTTCTCCCCAAAAGCCCGCCGCGCATCATTGCCTATCGCACTTTATCATAGATCACGACCGCTGCTGCGGCTTCCTCCAGACCGATGATGCCACCACCATTTTCTTGTAGGGCGATTGTTGCATCCTTGACCTGACGGTCCCCTGCTTCGCCGCGCAGCTGGGTTGCCAGTTCAAAGCACATGGATATCCCTGTCGCCCCAATTGGATGCCCTTTGGAAACCAGACCGCCGGATGTATTGACCGGGATCTCCCCGCCAATTTTCGTCGCCCCGGAACCAACAAATGCGCCGCCCTCTCCGATATCGCAGAACCGCATCATTTCGCATTGATACAGCTCACAAAAAGACGTTGCGTCATGGACTTCTGCCAGATCAACATCCCGCGGACCGATGCCCGCCATGGCATAGGCGCGATCCGCTGCCGTCTGGGTCAGGCTTGGCTCATCAAGTTTTCGATACTTGCCCCCTGACATACCAATCGCACGGATCCGGACTGCACGATCCTGCACTGTGGCTGGCTGTGATTTAAGATACCGTTCGGAACATAAAACCGCCGCCGCCGCGCCATCGCCCATCGGGGCACACATTGAACGGGTTAAGGGGGCGCTGACCATGCGATCCGCCAGAACCTGTTCCGGCGTCATATCAAAACGATACTGCGCCTTATGATTCAATGCGCCGTTACAATGATTTTTCGCCGCCCCAATGGCGATCTGTTCCGCCGTCGATCCAAAGGTCGCCATATGGTACTTCGCCTGCATCGAATAGGTATCCATTGCAATCGTGCGATCTTCTCCCTGTTCAAAGGGTGCGCCGATCATATCCCCGACGCGTCGGTATTCATCTTCCCATTCATGCGGGTCCATCAGATCCATACCGCCTGCAAAATGCGGGAAAATGGCGCGTGGATTCTGTTGATCAAACAGCTTTTCAACACCAACGGCCAACGTAACATCCGCATCACCGGCACGGATTTCCTTGAAGGCACCGGCCAGGGCCATGCTGCCCGTTGCACAGGCCCCCTCGACATTGATAATCGGCGCACGGTCCGGGAACAGTCCCTCCCGCACCAGCGGAATGAAGGCGATATTACCCTTGGTCAAGGCCTGCCCCCAATAATACATCAGGCAATTTCCAAACCATGCGGCCTCAATATCCGACCCGCTTTCAAGTTGCGCATCGGCCAAAGCCCCCAGATAAGCCTCTCGCGTTAAATCCTTAATTGTTTGATCCGGCTTCTTTCCAAAAGCTGTGGTGTGAACCCCAAGAACATACACGTCCCTATTCATGCCCGTTTCCTTTCCCCAGATCGTACACGACAACAGCCTTAGACCGCGCGATCCTGGCCAGACCAGAATTGTTCACGAATGTCACGTTTCAGGACCTTGCCATTGCCGTTTCGCGGCAGTGTTTTCCAAAACTCAACAGTCTTTGGGGCATGCACCCCGCCCAGATCTTTCTTGACCAATGCGATCAACGTCTCGGCATCAACACTGGCATCGTCCCGTAATTCGACAATCGCCTTGACCGCTTCCCCCCATTTTGGGTCAGGGACGCCGACAACAGCACATTCACGCACGGCGGGATGCGCCATAATCGACTGTTCTACCTCAGCCGAGAAGACATTGAAGCCGCCTGTCACGATCATGTCTTTCTTGCGATCAACGATGTAGATAAAGCCTTCCTCGTCGCGATATCCGATGTCACCGGTGTGATGCCAACCAAACCGGGAGGCCTCTGCCGTCGCATCTGGATTCTGGTAATATCCAGGAAAAACCAGCGACCCTTGGGCCACAATTTCCCCCCGTTCACCAGGCGCAAGAAGCGCTCCCTCTTCGGACATGATCTCCACCCGAACATTCAATGTCGTTCTGCCACAGCTGGACAATCGCCGCGCGCCTTCATTGGATCCTGCCTGCTGTAAATCGCGCGAGGATAAGAATGTCAGGAACATTGGCGCTTCCGCCTGTCCATAGCTCTGGCACATGACTGGTCCGAATACCGCCATGGCCTCCCGCAATTTGTCGGGCGACACTGGGGCCGCAGCCAGAACAAAGTATCTCAGGGACGAATAATCGTATTTCCGGACATTCGGATGCGACAGCATCATGTAAAGAACGGTTGGCGGCAAATAGATATGCGTCACCTTGTGACGATCTATCGCCTGCATGATCAGTTCGGGATCCGCCTTGGGCAAAACAACATTGGTGGCACCGCCGGGCACCATCATCAGGGCCAGTCCCCCAGCGGCATGGGTCATTGGACCGGCGACCAGATGAACCGGTCGCTCTTCTCCGGGCATGCACAGCCAGTAGGCTCCGATCAGGGCCTCCCAGGTTCGATGCGACCATTGTGCGCCCTTGGAAAGACCTGTCGTGCCGCCGGTTGGAAAGATTGTCGCGATACGGTCAGGATCGTCAGGAACCTCTGGCAGGCTGCCATCGCCCAATGCGACAAAGTCATCCATTGAAAATGTGCCATCCGACCCCTGCCCATCCATACAAATAAGGACCTTCAGTGTTGGCACCTGTCGGCGTAAATCCAATGCCTGTTGTTCAAACTGGCTGTGATAGAAAAGCACCTGGCATTCTGTCATGGACAGGAAATGAACATTGGCCGCTACAGTGTTTCTGGCATTCGCTGGCAACCAGACACCGCCCGCATAGAATATACCGATGATACAACCAAACGCGCGGGCATCATTTGGGCTGTAAACAGCCGCCTTGACGCCTTCACCCAGGCCTTGAGATTTCATCGCAGACGCAATCTCTCTTGCCCGCCGGTCCACCTCGGCATAGGTCAGGGAAGAATTTTCGCCCACAAATGCCGGTTCATGCGCGGCGCGCTGCATTCCTTTTTGAAACCAATCGATTAAACGCATATCAACTCTCCATCCTACAGACGCAGCATCCCATGCACCTGCGGCCCGCCCCAAAAGCAGGGCCGCAGGTTTAGCGACGGATAAGAAGTCCGATTACTGGCAGGCAGGAAACAACAGGTCCGCATCGAAACGGTGCGTGACTTCCATGGTGACTTCAGGCATCGGGGCCTCCCCCTTTACAGCCTTGCCAAACACCCCGATCTGCGCGGCCTGGTGGTCACATTTGCGCATCACCTTCGTGCCCTCGATCGACTTGTCGTAGGTGCTGTTTTCAAACGCATTGACCCAATCTTCTGAATCCCAGCTTCCCGTTGAGTCCACGACATCCAGGAACCAGGCCATGCCATCATAGGCTTCCCCAGCGAATTGATTTGGAAGTTCGCCGTATTTCTCCTGGAACGCCTTCACGAAGGCATTGTTGTTCGGGTTATCGATGGAATAGTGATAACGAAGGGTCGAATTCACGCCGTAGCTCATATTCCCAACAGCTTTACCCATCAGTTCATCCATCACCATAGTACCGAACACAGCCTTCTGATCCTTAAGACCCACCTGTCCAGACTGTTTCAGAAACGTAATGGCATCGCCGCCCGTCATGATCATGGCAACACCATCCGCATCAGACTTCAGAACCTTATCGATGATGATCGAATAATCTTTATTGCCCAAGGGTGGATAATCTTCAGCAATAATCTCGACATTTTGATCCTTCAGCTTTGCCTTCAGGTTATCCCACATTTCGCGCCCAACGCCGTAATCCGCCACAACGCCATAGATTTTCTTTAATCCATCGCGTGACGCAAATTTCGCCATCATCTGGTTTTCCATATTCACCGGATTGGATGTGCGAAAGGTATAGCGTGTCATTGCCTCGCCTGTGATCGAGTCACTGGCGGAAAGAGTAACCAGCAGCGGGATTTTCTGACGCTCTGTAATTTTCATCACAGCAAGCGTGGAACCAGAACTGACCGCGCCAAACAGCATGTTGACGCCGCCTGCCATCAAGCGGGTCGCCTTCTGGACTGCAGCCTGGGGTTTCGTTTCACTGTCTTCCCATTGGAAAACCACCGGCACGCCCAGTACCTTACCGCCGCGCATTTCAACGGCAAGCTCTGCACCCTTCTGCATGGCTTCACCGATGACGCCATAGGCGCCGCTTAAAGCAACAACGCCACCGACTTTAAATTCTGTATTTTCTGCAGCGTAAGCGCTGCCAGAAACCGCCATTAGACCAGCAACACATGCTGCCAACAGGGATCCATGCCCATTCTTCATGTTCGTTCCTCCCGAATAAAATTATTCACCCATCTGTTGCGGGTTATGAGGAAAGCTTAGTTTCAGGTCGATATTTATGTCAACAAGATTGTTATATATGCAAAATGGTACTTATTCAAAATGATGATATTCAACAATGATTGAAGCTTGGATGCGTATTGCTTACTGTCCAATGATTCTGACAGCCCTTAACCTATGAAGCGAGTATCCATGACGGCAAACCAAACGCCAGAACACGACTTGACAGACGGTGAGATAGCTTGCCCGACACCCCTTGGATGGCAGGAAGGTCCGATACTGGACCAGGACCTGCGGCGTGGCCTTGAACTGCATTTCTTTGCGCATTTGAATTTAGCGGAAGACGCAGATCGGCAGATGGCGGAAATGTCTTTCGGGCGAACGCATCACCGGATTCTTTATTTCGTGAAGCAAAAGCCCGGTATTACAGTTGGTGAAATGCTGTCCGTGCTGCGGGTTTCCCATCAGAACATTCAGCGCGCCCTAAGCGGCATGATCCGGCAGGGTTTCATTGAGCAAAAAACCTCAATGCACGACCGCCGCCAACGTCAATTATATGCCACCGAGTCCGGCACAGTCCTGTTCAACCAGCTCACAGAACGACAATTCCAGCGGATATCCAGGGCGTATCGCGCCGCCGGACCAGAAGCCGTCAATGGTTTCTGGAAAGTGCTATGGCACATGATTGAACCGTCCGACCAATCCTGGGTCATCCGAAAACCAGATTAAGGCGCTATTGCCAACCAAGGGAGATATCTGGCTGTTGCCAGTCCTCAGGCAAAGCCCATGATACTCGCAGAAAACCTATAGCCATGATTTCATCAGTCCATACTGATAGCATCAGTATGCGCATGCACCATGGCATAAAATGATTTAGGTTTTATTTTTTCACTATGCGGAACTAATTTTTATTTTCTTGATTTTTATACTGAACCTGATTTTATGCTTTCAACCTTCCCTGACCGAACAACGCAAAGATGAAGCCGTGTCTCTAGAAAGCCTTATCAATCCGAAATCCATAGCAATCGTTGGTGTTTCCAGCAAAAAGGCGACCTTCCAGGTAGGAGGCCGCGCCATTTTTGACCATTTGCGATTACACGGTTATCCGCATCGCATTGACCTGATCACGCGCGAGAAGACGGTTATTGATGGCCAGGAGACATTAACAAATCTAGCGGATCTTTCTGATATACCCGATTGCATCGTCATATCCGTTCCAGCCGTGGAAGTTTATCAGACGGTCGAACAAGGACTGTCCTTGGGCACCCGGGCCTTCCTGGTAATTACAGGTGGATTTTCCGAATCTGGTGAAGACGGTGCGGCGTTACAGGCGAAACTTGTCGAACTCGTCGCCTCTTACGGCGCGTCGATGCTGGGCCCCAATACCACCGGCTATGTTAATTTCAACAGCCGTATCGCCATGAGCTCTACCAGCCGCATAACGGCCGGACTGCCTCAACCAGGGGAAGTCGGTCTGATTATTCAGAGTGGCGCTTTAGGGAGCGCCATGCTGGAACATGCGATCCACGACGGTATTGGATTGAGTTATCTAATATCGACCGGCAACGAGGCGGTCACGGATCTGGGGGACTATATTGATTTTCTGGTCGAAGACGCCAACACGTCTGCGATTGCCTTGTATGTTGAAGGATTTCGTCGCACCCACAAGGTTGTCGCCGCAGCACAAAAGGCATTCGCTGCCAAAAAGCCCATTATACTATATAAGACCGGGCGCTCCGATGCCGGTCGCCGGGCGGCTGCGGGCCATACCGGTGCTTTGATTGGAAATCGGGGGGCCTATGATGCTGCCGTTCGGCAAATGGGATGGATAGATGTTCAATCCATTGAAGACCTGTTGCCCACCGCCCATTACCTGGTGAAATCAGGGCCGGCCAAGACCATTGGTATCCTGACCCTGTCTGGTGGATTGGGGGGCTGTCTGGCCGACGCCCTGGAAGAAACCGGCCAGGTTACACTTCCCGCCCCTAATGAGAACACAGTGGAGCGGATGCGACAGGACATCCCGCCTTTTCTGTCTGTCAAAAACCCAGTCGACATCGCCGGAACGCCATTTCGACGCGCGGGCGGATTCGCGGCCTGCCTGGATGCCTTTCTGGATGATCCGGCATTCGATGCGGTAACCATTGCGAATACACCAATTGTTGCCCCCTGGGCCAAAGATGTCAGCGATGCCGTCGCCGATGCAATGACCCGTTGGCGCGCAGAAAAAGGACGCAATGCCCCAATCTCCGTCGTATGGCCCGCTGAAATCTTCAATTCAGAAGCATTAAAGGCACTTCGCCAACAAGGTGTTCCCGTATTCAGTCGCATTGACAGCTTTACTAGCGCCGTCGTCGCGGCGTCAAATTTTGCAGAAGCCCAAAAGGCCCCATCAAGACTAATTCGAGAGGGACTGCCCACCCCGCGCAATCTGGAATCTACCCATATCCATGATGAGGCCCAGAATGAAGCGGAAAGCAAAAAACAACTAAAATCCCTTGGGTTTTCATTTCCTGCGGAAGCCTTCTTGCCTGCGGATAATCATGACAATTTGTGCCTGGAAGCCAAAAAGATCGGATATCCAATCACATTGAAAGGCATGGCACAGGGGGTTGTCCACAAGTCAGAATATGGCCTGGTGTCAGTCGCCCTGCCCAATGAAGAATGCTTGCGACAAGCTTTGCAAGATATGAGCAAAAGTGCGCAAAGACACAATCTGATATTGGAAGGTTTTCTGATCAGTGAGACAGCCAGACCCCAAACAGAAGTGTTTTTGGCGTTAAGCCTTGATCCGGAATTTGGCCCCGTCCTGACCTTTGGTGCCGGGGGCATCTATACCGAGCTGTTGAAAGATGTAACGACCAGACTTCTTCCCCTGGATCGTGGGGAAATCATCGAAATGATCGATGCGTGCCGTATAAGCAGCATATTGCATGGCATGCGCGGCCGTGCCGCGTTGGATATCGATGCGCTTGTTGATTTCGTAGAAGCCTTCGCCGCACTAGCGCCGCGCTTGGGCGCTGACTTCCAAGGGGTGGAGATCAATCCTCTTGGCATAGGCCTGGCGGGCGATGGTGTCTGGATTTTAGATGCCACAATTTTTGGCAAGGGTCTGACCGCATGAGCATAACCACAGGGCGCAAAACAAAGCGCATTAGCTTTAATGAAATTGGCACCTTTTTGACCAACACCATTGATGACGGTGAATTGTTAGCAATCGGGGGGTTGTTCAAGCAAGGGCGGCCGCTTGCGCTTGTAAGGGAGGTCATCCGCCAGCGTCTAAAAGCGCTGAAGATCATCTCCTCACCCGGTTCCGGGTTTGATGTTGATCTGCTGATCGCGGCCGGCTGTGTTGCAGAAACTTTCTTGCCCGCTGTTACCCTGGAAACCCAAATGTGCCCTTCATTTCGACGGGCTGTAGAAGCCGGTACAATCACCGCGCATTGCGTCGATGCCTTATCTGTCGTTGGCGGTTTCCTGGCTGCTGCGAATGGTGTCCCCTTCCAACCTGTTGCCGCCTGGAAAGGGTCGGACGTCATCAAGCACAATCCCCTGATCAAAGAGATCACCTGCCCATTTACTGGCGAAAAACTTTTTGCCACCAAAGCAATTCGACCAAAGCTGGCCTTGCTGCATGCACAGGAAGCCGATGAATTCGGTAATATACGGCATCTTTCAACCATGACCTATGCCGATCAATTGATCGCGCGCAGTGCCGATACCGTTCTGGTAAGTGTGGACCGAATTGTGCCCAGCGAAGATATCATCTCACGCCCACGCGAAACGTCTATTCCCTGTATATACGTCGATGCGGTTGTCGAAATACCGTTTGGGGCCCATCCAACCGGCAGCTTTCCAAATTACAGCATTGATGAGGACCATATTGACGCCTATGCCGCCTGCGCAGACGCGGCCAGAAAGGGTGCGCCCGACGGAGACCGTGACTTGCAGGCCTATATAAAGCAGCATGTTATCGCGCCAACGGATCAGGAGAGCTATCTTGCCTCTGTTGGTGGCACCATACGAATGGATGAACTGGTGGCGGAGGCGCAGGCATTATGATGACGTCTTCCACCATCCGTAATTCACAAGACTATACACCGGCAGAAATGCAGGCAGTCTTTCTCTCTCGCGATCTTACCGACGGCGAACTGGGCGCTGCGGGAGCCTCTGCCGCCATTCCAATGGCTGCCATGCTGTTGGCCCGACTAAAGCATGCCCCCAATCTTTCCATTGCCGGGGAAATGTTTGTGAACCCCTATCCAAAGCAGCTTTGGAGTTCGATGCTGGACGATCGCGCCCTGGGGGCGTGCGAGGCAGCGGAGACATTCCTGGAGCTGTTTGCCCATTCCCATCGTGGACTGGACTTCTTTTTCCATAATGGCATGCAGATTGATCAATATGGGAATATCAATTTGCATCACATTGGTGGAACCATTGATGCGCCGATCATGCGGGGACCGGGGGCGGCCAACATATCCTATGCGGTCACGTCCCGACGCTTTTACATTTGCACGTCAGTTCACACAAAGCGGACCTTTGTGCCGAAGGTGGATTTTATAACCTCTCCCGGATATTTGCAGGGGCCTGAGAGTTACCATGCGGCAGGGCTGAAATACGGGCCAAAATACTGTGTGACACCCCTGGCCATCATGGATTTTGCCCCCCAAACACTGCGCATGCGCCTTAAATCAGTACATGAGGGCGTAAGTGTGGATGATGTAATCCGCCAAACTGGCTTTGACCTTCAAATACCAGAACATGTGGACATAACGGAACCACCAACCGCCGATGAATTGCGCCTGCTGCGCGACGTCGTAGACCCTAAAGGCTTGCTTTTGTCTTGAGTCAGCCTGCGTCAGCCCCGCCGCGCAGTTGATCTTCCAACTGGCGCGCAATCTCTGCCAGCCTTTGGCCAATTTTTCTTTGCTTCGCCTGTGTAAGATGCCGCGCGGGGGCACCGCATGCCAATGCATAAACAGAAGCACCGCCCGGCAATACCAGCGGTGCGGCAACGCCGTTTATATCCGTATTCCAACTGGCTGATGCTGTCGTATATCCAAATTCTTTGACCTCACGACGCCCCATTGTAATGCTCGCCTCCAGTTCCGCCCAATGCTTCTGGTGACGTTCTCGCAGGCCCTGAAAAAGATAATCCCGTTCTGCATCCGGCAATGCAGCGATAAGGGCGTGGCCGGTGGCCGTGCCAGCCAGGGGGATTCGAGAACCAACCTCCAATCGCAATGTCATCAGCGTATTCACACTGTGACAGACTTCCAATTCGATCATATCCAATCGGTCACGCGCAGCGAGGGATGCGTGGACATTGTACTCATCAGCCAATTCGCGGAGATATGGTTTTACGAGATCGCCTAAACTGAAAGGTTCGCGCGCAGCAAAGCCCAGACTGAGCACAGACGTGCCAAGGCGATACTGACGGCGGCTGGGGGAATAATACAAATATCCCTGCCCCCGCAGGGCTTGCAGCAAACGCGATGTGGTTGGCTTGGGCAGATCCACGCGCTCCGCCACGTCCATACCGTTCAGCCAAACCTCGCTTGCAGCAGAAAATGCTTCCAACACGATTAAACCGCGCCCCAACGCGTTGACGAAATCGCGATCTTCAGAAATTTCACCGCTTTTGCGACGCCGCCGCACACGTTCGCGGGGCAATCCGGCATCCAGATCATTAAGGTCATTCACCATATAGAGATTGCCATTCTTTTAAGAAGCTTACTCACTCCAGAAAGTCGCACCTAATTGGCTCATTCTGTGACTGATCTCGTTTGAAACCAGAATTAACTCCGGCCCTAATGTCTCTGGAAATCGGGTACGATCCAAACCGATCGCCCGGGTACCACAATTCAGCGCCAAGACGGTTTCTCCATTATCCAACCAAACAGGAGCCCCAACAGCATAAATCTGTCGCCGCCAATCCCCAAAGGACACGGAAAACCCTTTTTCTTCCACGGATTGAATCTCCGCAGTCAGCGTTTCTTCCACGCCTTCCGCCTTTTCCGGGCCAACACTGCGCCGGATCATCTCCATATGATGCTGCCGCGCCGGCTCATCCAATCCCCACATATAGGCGCGCCCCATCGCTGTATGGGCAATTGGAATCAAAGACCCAACCCGCAGGCGCATGGTAACTGTTTCTGGACCAGAGCAATAATTCAGATAAACCATATCAGCACCATCACCAATGCCCAGCGCGACAGACATTTCAAATTTGTCAGCAAGCTCTTGCATCAACGGATCAGCAATTTGGCGAACCGAAAGCGTTCGTAACAGTGCATGCCCCAAGCCGGTGACTTTATCGGCCAGATGATACTGCCCATGGGGGCCGATCTGGCGAAGGTATCCCATTTTACAAAGGGTATAGGTCAATCGCGCCACCGTCGCTTTAGGCAACTGCGTGCGCTCGGCGATTTCTTTGTTCCCAAGCGGCGCGTCCAGGGCACGGAAAGATCGCAATATATCCAATCCACGCCCCAGAGAAACGACTTCAACAGGATCTTTTGCGCTGATTGAGGTCATTCCTGAACGGTTCCAATACAATACTGATTGATCTAACACCCGCGCCAAATCGGAGCCCGCTTTTCAGCAAAAGCCCTTGGCCCTTCCTGTGCATCTTCACTGGCGTAAACATGTTCGTATATTCGCTTGGCTTCATCAAGTCCACCTTCACAACCAAGGTCCATCGCTGTCAAAATCGACTTCTTACCCGCCGCGACGGATAAGGGGGCATTCTGGCATATTGTTCGGGCCAAGCGATACGCACGGTCCAGAACAGCCTCAGCGTTTGTCTCTATATAGTTGATAAACCCAAGGTCATACAGCCGTTCAATGCTTTGTGACTCTCCTGTCAGAACCATCTCCATAAAAATCGGCTGTGGCACCTGCCACAGAAGGGGAACAGCCCAAGGCGAACCGCGTCCGCGCTTGGCTTCAGTAATACCCCCAGATGTCCCCGCAACCCCGATTCTGATATCCGCATTCATCGACAGCATGAATCCACCCGCCGCGAAATGTCCTGTCATCGCGGCAATAATGGGTACCCGAACGGATCGCATGCGTTGGTGAAACGGATCCCTTAACAGGGTCAGAACATCCACACCCCGTGACGCCTGAATCTCGCTGGCTTCCTTTAAATCCATACCCGCACAGAATGTACCGCAAGGCGCCGCCGTCAGCACGACAACTCGAATTTCCGGTCGCGCATCAATGGTTTCCCACAAGTCGTACAATCGCTCGACCGCCGCAACAGACAAAGCATTGCGACGGTCCGGGCGGTTCAATGTGATTGTTGCAATTCCATCGGCACAATCGAACCCGACAATTTGGTCAGCTGACATAAACAGAGTTCCTTTAACAGCGTCTTACTTATCCAAAATAAGCATATAGCAAAAAATCACTGTGCGGAATTAATTTTCATAAATTTGTTGTGCGCAGAATAAATCCATGCCACCGTGCTGGTGCTGAAAAGAAGGTGATTGGATGTTCCGTTTGTTATGATGAACTGGGCATCCGATCAGAAACGATACAAAAAGCCACGATCAGCGACCGACAGTTGTATGAATGTTTTCATGCAAGTGATCGGATGTCCCGAGAAGTCGCACTGATGCTCGGGGATGACACACAACATTACTTGGGAGGAATCCATGAAACTCACACAATGTCAGTCCCTGCTGGCCGGGGCAGCTTTGATTCTTGGTATGACATCATCACTAATACCGGGTGGTCATGCACAGGCTGAAACACTCAGCCTGGGGTCAACGAATGCAACATCCAGCCATTATCAAATCGCTGTTGGCATGTCACAGGCCATTGAAGCAGGCATGCCTGGCACAACGGTTACGGTTGTTGAAACCGGGGCCAGTGTCGACAATGTACGCCGGCTTGTCCGCGGCGAAATTGATCTGGGCCTTGTCGCAGGTGACGTGTTTGTCCAGGCACGGACCGGAACCGGCGCTTTTGAAGGTAACCCTGTTGATGATCTGGTTGCGCTGTATCCATATAGCGACTCCATCATTAACATTGCCGTCCGGGCCGATTCTGGCATCACAGATCTAAGCGGTCTGGATGGCAAGAAATTCACACCCGGCATTCGTGGCAGCGGCGGTGAATTGCTGATCACCCAAAGCCTGAAGTTGTTTGGGATTGAGCCAGAATACACCTATGGCACCGTTACCGATGCGATTGAAGGTGTTCGGAATCAACAATTGGTTGGCTATAGTAAATACGCAGCTGCCAATCGCGTAGATGCAACGCTTCAGGAATTGATGACCAGTGTCGACATGCGAATTCTTGGATTTTCTGCGGAACAACAGGCAATGATCCGCAAGAATATTCCGGGCGTTGGATTCGTCACGATTCCTGCCGGGTTCATCAAAGACAATCCTGAATTTTCAACACCCTCCGTGCCGATCGTCTATGCGACGCGTCTTTCTTTGATGGATGAGAAAACGGCAGAGGGTATCGCTCAATCCATTGATCAGCAGAAGGAAATTCTGATCAAAGTCTGGCCACAACTTTCTGACTACGATTTCAAAGCTTCGATCCTTGCCACCGAAGACATTGGAATTGCGGTTCACCCTGGCGCAATGTCCTATTGGAAAACTGCGAACTGAGCCGCATAAGGCTCTACCAATCCATCGGATTATATCAGGTTGAAAGTGTCAGAAATGATTGATCAGATCACCAAGGATCGCTCAGTTGCTTGGCTAGAGACCATCCTTAAGATCGTCTTGATTGGCTATGCCGTATTTCAGATTTTCACGGCATTTACCGGCATGCGAGAACCTTTGATACAACGCAGCGTATTCCTGGGATTTGGACTTGGATCAATATTTCTGATTTCTGCAGTAGCACTATTAAAAGAGGGGAAAGGCTGGGGTCTAGCCTGGTTGAACATCTGCCTTTCCCTTCTTGGCTACTATGTCTGCCTGCATATCGCATTAAGCAATGACCGCATTTCGGTCTTTTTCGTACACCTGACATCGCTGGATCTCATTCTAGGCGGCATCGCGATCGCCCTTGTGCTGGAAGGCGGGCGCCGCACGATTGGCTGGTTTCTGCCCATCCTCGCACTGGCTGGCCTTGCCTATTACTATTTTGGGCATGAAACAATTTCGGGACCATGGCAGCCGCCCCGCGTCTCATTCTTAACACTTATTGAAACCTATTACGCCTCTACGGAGACCCTGTTTGGTTACATGACCGATATGGGAACCCGTGTCATTGCAATTTTTATTGTGCTGGGTGCCTTGCTTTTGAGCACTGGTGCGACCGAGATCTTTATCAAACTGGCCACCCTGATCGCAGGGCGCAGTTATGGCGGGCAGGCAAAGGTTTGCACTGCATCATCCGCTTTATTCGGGACTGTAACCGGCTCAGCCGTCGCCAACGTCATGGCGATGGGTCCCGTGACAATCCCAACGATGGAGCGTGCCGGATATAAACGAAGCTATGCCGCTGCGATTGAGGCCGTCGCATCAGCAGGGGGACAAATAATGCCCCCTGTCATGGGTGCAGGCGCATTTATCATGGCGGAAATGTTGAACATCCCCTATGCACAAATTGCAGCAGCAGCCGTTCTTCCAGCATTGCTATATTTCCTGACACTGTGGTTCAGTGTTGGATTCCATGCCCGCCGCAAAGGCATTAAGCCTTTGGACCGGGCAGATCTGCCGGCCTGGCGAGAGTTGATTGATCCCTATACGTCCCTGCCAATGTATCTGCCTGTTGGGACCCTGGTTCTGCTTCTGGTGCTGGACTTCACGCCGACACTGGCTGGTGCCGCATCTGTCGCGACACTTCTGGGGAGTCTGATACTTCTCCGAACACTCAAATGTCTTAAGGAAACAGGGATCAGTGGCCTGGCTGCAACCTATATGCACTTAACCGATCAGGTCATTGATGGGCTGTACAAAGCCGGGCGCGCCATCGCAATGATTGCGGTACTTCTCGCCTGTGCAGCCATCGTCGTAAAAGTATTGACTGCCACAGGGGCAGGGGTAAAGGTTTCCAGCGTTATCCTGTCTTTGTCCGGGGAGAACCTGGCTTTCGTCCTGGTTCTGACTGCCGTCCTTTCAATTCTATTGGGCATGGATGTGCCAACCACAGCGTCTTACATCCTGGCCTCGGCAATTGCCGCACCGATTGTTATCAATCTTGGTATTCCAGAGCTAAATGCGCATCTATTCGTGTTCTATTATGCGATTTTATCGGCGATTACCCCGCCAGTTTGTGCCAGCGTGTTTGCCGCTGCATCCATCGCAAATATCAGTTTCTGGCGCGTATCTGGTCACGCAGTTGTTCTGGCAATCGCACTATATGTCATACCGTTCCTGTTCATCTATCGTCCGGGTATTCTGATGGAGGGATCGACCTTTACCATCTTATATGATGCGGGCATCGCAATTCTGGCCGTGATGGCAATTGCCGCCGCGTCAACCGGATACTTGCTCAGCCGATTGTCTTGGCCCCAGCGTATCGCGCTGTATTGTGCAGCAGCATTACTGTTCTATACCGCATCGTGGAGTGATTTTACCGGCATCGCTTTACTGTTGGGACTGACGGCATATAGCTACTGGCAGGGGCGACAACAGATAGAGCAAGAAGCCTGATAGTTAGAGTATCCTGCGCTTGTATGAGCCCATGCAGGATACTCTAACCACTTATTTCTCAGACAAATACATCGTCACAAACGATTCTGTTTGTTCGGCGTTTTCTCTAATGTGGTCGCGCACGCCGCGCCAGCCACCATCCAAATGGCACTGGCCAGCGTGACCAAGAGTGTGAAGCGTACAATTGATTTGCCGCGCTGACGGCCCAGTTCGGGTTCACCAGCATCTCGCGCCCAATCGCAACCAGATCTGCATCACCCCGCAACAAAATATCATTGGCATGGTTTGCTTCTGTAATTCCCCCAACAGCCATCACAGTTGCACCAGTCGTAGATTTTAATGCCTTTGCAAATGGTACCTGAAAGCCCGGACCACGTGGCACAAGCATATCCTTACGGGGCAGAACCATGCCACCAGAAGAACAATCGATCACATCGACACCTGCGGACAATAACGCCGAAGCCAGCACCTGAGACTCTTCAATCGACCAGCCAATACCAATGCCATCAACACATGACAATCGGCACGAAAGTGGCTTTTCAGCCGGCCAGGCCTGTCGCACGGCCTCGACCACGCGCAAGGGAAACCGCATCCGATTTTCCAATGTGCCGCCATATTGGTCCCGACGATTATTGGCCAATGGCGATAGAAAACTGTGCAACAGATAGCCGTGTGCCATATGGATTTCTATCAAATCAAAGCCCGCCCGATCCGCCCGCAATGCGGCATTTCGATAAGCTTCAATCAACCGATCCATATCCTTCTCAAGAATCGGCTGTGGCACATGCCCACCAGGAACGCCAATATCCGTGGGACCGATCACCGCCTGTCCAGGTGGAGGTGTGACGGATTCAAAACCCTGCCAAGGAGCAGTCGTACTGGCCTTGCGACCCGCATGCTGTATCTGCAGACCGACAGGCGCACCGCAGGCATGAACCGATTCAACAAGATTCCGGAAGGCGGATTCCTGAAGGTCCGTCCAAATCCCTAAATCAGCCTCAGTTGAGCGGCCTTCGGGGGAAACTGCTGTTGCTTCCACCATAACCAGACCAGCTCCACCCAGCGCAAAGCGCGCCAGATGGCCTATATGCCATGCAGTTGGCGCACCATCCTGCGCAGCTGAATAGGTTTGCATCGGTGAGACAACGACACGATTTTCAAGCGTAAGCTCCCGCAGAGCAATGGGTTCAAAAAGCATGATTATGTTATCTCTGACGCATGGCTTTGCTGATGATTGTGCGTTGAATCTGGGAGGTACCACCACCAATCGTGCATTGCATACCTTCCCGGAAATAACGCTCCATATCTGCTTCAGGCAACATCGAATGACCGCCCAAAATTTGCATTCCCATTCGAGAGACCGTTTGCAGCGTTTCAGATGAAAATAACTTGGCCATAGCCACTTCTTTTGCACATGGTTGATGCCGTGCGGCCAGTTCTGCCGCGCGATAAACCAGCAATCGGGCTGCATCAACCTGGGTCTGCATGTCGGCCAGCATGTGCCGAATTACCTGAAAATCGAAGATCGGCTGATCAAATTGTTCGCGTTGATGGGCATAGGTCAGAGCATCATCAACAGCTGTTTGCGCATTCCCGACATAGGCCGCAGAAACCGCAATACGTTCCAGTTCCAAATGATCGGTTATGATTTCCCATCCCTGGCCTTCCTGACCCAGCAGATTGCCCGCCGGAACCTTGGCATCGTCGACAAAGATTTCTGTGGTCCCGGTGGCCCGCCTGGCCAATGTTGGCAGTTTGCGAATATCCAACCCCTCTGTGTCATTGGGGATCAGCAGGACGGAAAGTCCCTTATGCTTCGCCACATCTGCATTCGTCCGAACCAACATTGCGATGACAACATCCCGGGCGGCCGCACCACTGCACCAAAGCTTTTGTCCTTTGACCACATAGTGATCTTGCTCAAGGCGGGCGCGTGTTTTGGTCGAGGCCGCATCTGATCCCGCAGACGGTTCTGATATCGAAATCGAAAAACGAATTTTCCCAGACATGAAGGGTTCAAGATAAGTGGCCTTCTGATCATCATTGCCAAATTTGACAATGTTCATCGCAGTAAAGGTTGGCACCAGAACCGTGGTTGCGAAATCGAAACCAAACTTACCCAGGCCTTCACACATCAGGGCATAGTCAAAAATGTCCCCCCCAAAGCCGCCAAATTCTTCAGGGATCAAAAGCCGCAACCAGCCCTCTGCCGCAATCCTCTCATACGCGGAATAGGGATAGGCGCGTTCTGCATCATGCTCCCGTATGTATTCACGGGTAATTTCCTTTTCCATGAAACGATCGACGGTTTCACGCCATGTTGTCTGTTCACTGTTCAGGAAATTCATGATTATCAAAACTCCTCTGAGTCAAATGGATTGCTGCTGGATGGCTGAAGTCGTTTGGCACGAATGAGCAGATGAAAATCACACCGCAAGATCACCTCTTTGCGCTGGTTCATGCCTTTCAATTCGGTGGTGGCGACCCCTGCCCCATTCTCTTTCGGGCGCAATGCGGTGATTTCAGAACGGGCCCAAACCGTATCACCGATAAAGCTGGGTTTAAGAAAGCGGAGCTTGTCGATCCCATAGAAGGCTTCAACAACCGTCGAGTCGAATGGGATCAGCGCATTGACGATGGAGAAGACCAGTGATCCTTGAACCAGCCGCTGACCATAAAGGGCATTCTTCGCAAACTCTGTATTGGAATGGATTTCCAGCCAATTGCCGGTCAACATGCAAAAGTTCACAACATCCGTTTCGGTCAATGTCCGTCCGCGAGAGGTCTTTACTTCGCCAACGACAAGATCAGGATATGGTTTATCTATCATCTAACTGCCTTCCTATTGGGGTCATGTGCCAGACCAAGCCGGTGGGCGGCCTTCAACAAAGGCCTGAGGGCCTTCTCTGGCGTCATTGCTGTCATAAACTGGGCGGTGCAGTGCTTCGGCCCGTGCCAGACCTGCCACACATCCAAGATCCATCCCTGCTGCAAGGGTAGCCTTTGCTGCCCGGACGGAGAGAGGCGCATTGCTGGCAATCGCAGCGGCTATTTGCTCAACCCGATCCCGCACATCCTTTGCCGTATCGCAGACATGATTGATAAACCCATATTGCGCCAAGCAGTCCGCCGTTATCGGAAGTCCTGTCAGCGCCAGTTCTGACAGGATGGAATGTGGGATCATCCATAACATGGGAACGGTCCAAGCGGTACCACGACCATGACGCACTTCAGGTATGCTGGCCTGGGATCCGCTAAGTGCGACACGAATATCTGCATGCATCGCCAGCAACATGCCTGCACCAAGAAAATGCCCTTCCAGTGCTGCAATGATGGGCTTGGAAACCGATCGCATGCGCATCTGGAAGGGGTCTGCCATATGTGTCAGAATATCATCATTTCGGGCACGATATTCCGCCATTTGCTTCAGGTCCATTCCCGCGCAGAACACCCCACATGGGGCTGCATCCAGTACAACAACGCGGATGTCATCATCCGCATCGATTTGATCCCAAAGTTCCGTCAAACGATTGGCCGTTAAAATATCAATTGCATTGCGCTGTCGGGGTCGATTCAGCGTAATTCGAGCGATCCCATCACCCTTGGAAAATAGGAGCGGCAAATCCGTCCCCATATGTCATTCCCCTTTTCGCTTGCAGACGCAGCGCACCAAATTCTGACCAGAAGCTATCCTGATACACATTAGGCAGCGTGTTGTTTTGGGTCAATAATAAATTCCATCTTGCGGAATTGAATTTCAAAAACTCATTGACAATCAGATTTGAACAGGCAAGTTTAAACGTGGAAATAAGCCGAACTGTTCTTCCTTTTGCACCTGGCATCAAGGTCGCGAAAACAAACAAATCACGGCGTCAAGAATAACCAGGAGCCGCACATGAAGAAGCAACTGAGGTTGGGATCAGGATCTGGGTTTTGGGGCGATGCGCTAGACCCGGCGGTCGAATTACTGGAGCATGGCTCACTCGACTACCTTTCAATGGATTATCTGGCTGAATTAACCATGGCCTTGCTGCAACGTCAGCGATTGAAGGATCCATCCCTGGGTTATATCCCAGACCTCACAACACATATGCGGGAATTGCTACCCTTGGCCCGAAAATCCGGTACCCGCATCATCTGTAATGGCGGGGGTGCCAATCCCCGCGCCGGGGCCGAGAAAGTTCGAGATCTGGCCCGTGAACTGGGTCTTAAGGGAATGCGGATCGCCGTGGTTGAAGGCGATGATATGCTGCCGCAACTGGATGCGTTGCTACAGTCAGGCCATGACCTCACAAATATCGATACCGGGGAACAGGACCTCGCTGCCCTGAGAAATCGCATTGTGTCTGCGAATGTTTACACCGACTCTTCTGGAATAGTATCTGCGCTGGAACAAGGGGCGGATGTCGTCATCGCCGGCCGCGTGTCGGACAATGCGCTGTATGTCGGCCCCGTCATGCATGAATTTGGCTGGACATATTCAGACGCTGATACCGACCGTATTGCAGCGGCAATCACGGTCGGCCATGTCGTTGAATGCGCCGCGGCAACGACGGGGGGAATGTCTTCACGCTTTGCTGAAATGCCGAGTATGGGCCGTGTTGGATTTCCGATCGTCGAATTCGAACCAGATGGATCTGCGACCATCACCAAGCTGCCGGGCACGGGGGGGCGCGTCGATGAATTCACTGTGAAAGAACACCTGGTCTATGAAATCGGTGATCCGTCCCGTTACCTGATGCCCGACGGCGTGGCCAATTTCTGCAAGGTTAAAATTGATGATCAGGGAAATGATCGGGTTCGCCTTACCGAAATGGCAGGAACCGGTCGACCAGACTTGTTAAAAATGGTCGTTGGTTACGAGGATGGATGGATCGGCGAAGGCATGATGTTCTTCCCATGGCCCTATGCCCTGGAACGTGCCGAAAAGGCGCGACAAACCTTAGGTGAACGGTTTGAGCGTCTGGGATTGAAGGCATCCGCAATTCAGTTTGATCTGGTCGGGGTCAACATGTTGCATGGGCCCGCATCGCCAATGCCCGATTACGACCCTTCCGAAATCGGTTTGCGGGTAGCCGTCCATACGGAAAGCAAAGCGGAAGCAGAGAAAATCCGCCGGGCTTGTGCACAACTTTGGATCATGGGGCCGGGTGGGACGTCCTTTGGCACCCCGATGAAACCCAGGCCGGTCTATGGCGTGTGGTCAACACTGATCCCCCGGTCTTACATTTCTCAGACCACAGAAATTCTGGAGGCATGACCATGACATTACTTCGGGATATCGCCTATGTACGATCCGGCGATAAAGGCGATGTCGTTTCTGTTGGCGTCATTGCCCGGCATCCAAAGGATTATCCTGCCCTGCTGCGCAGCCTGACCGCGACCGCCGTTAAAGACTTGTTCGGCAGTTGGATAACCGGGGATGTGGAGATTTATCCCATGGATAATATCGACTCTGTCGTTGTCATTATGCGAGGAGCCCTGGGCGGTGGTGCGACCCGGACCCTGCGGCTGGACCAGACCGGTAAAGCCATGGGAAACGGCTTGTTGCGTTTGCCAGTGATCGCGGAATAAACCGGAATGGCACTTGACGCAGACACCTTTCGACAGATCACGGAAACCATCGACCGGTTTGTCAGGGATCGCCTGATCCCAGCCGAAGCCCAGGTTGATGAAGACAATGCTATTCCGACTGATATTATCTCAGAAATGCGGGATTTGGGTCTGTTCGGTCTTTCGATCCCTGAGGAATATGGTGGGCTTGGCCTGACCATGTCCGAAGAAGTGGAGCTGACTTTTCGGTTGGGGCGCGCCTCACCCGCATTTCGCTCCCTGATTGGCACAAATAACGGCATTGGCTCACAGGGCATCCTGTTGGACGGAACCGATCAGCAGAAACAGAAATGGTTGCCGCGCCTGGCATCAGGGGAAATCATTGGTTCTTTCGCTCTGACCGAACCAGATTCCGGGTCTGACGCCGCCTCTATCAGTCTTTCAGCGCAACCCGACGGCCCTGATTTCATTCTAAATGGCACAAAACGCTATATCACAAATGCGCCCATTGCCGGTCTGTTCACAGTCATGGCCCGATCCGATAGCACGCTTCAGGGTGCCAAAGGCATAACAGCGTTCCTGGTTGAGGCCGACACGCCGGGCCTGAGCGTTGGGCCGCCAGATCGGAAAATGGGACAGCGCGGCGCAAAAACGGCAGATGTTATCTTTCAGGACTGTCGCGTTCCGGCCAGTGCCATTATCGGGGGCATTGCAGGGCGAGGATTCGCTACCGCAATGAAAGTTCTGGACCGGGGACGGTTGCACATTTCAGCAGTTTGCGTTGGCGCGGCGGAGCGGCTTCTTAATGATGCCCTCACGTTTGCGATGACCCGACGGCAATTTGGGGCACCGATTGCAGAATTTCAATTAATCCAAGCGATGTTGGCAGACAGCCGCACAGAGCTTTATGCCGCAAAAAGCATGGTCACCGATGCAGCCCGCCGACGCGATGCAGGCGAGGCTGTCTCCCTGGAAGCGAGTTGCTGCAAACTTTTCTGTTCTGAAATGGTCGGGCGAATTGCGGACCGGGCGGTACAGATCCATGGGGGAGCCGGTTACATGTCCGATTACCCTGTAGAACGCTTCTACAGAGATGTCCGTCTCTTCCGGTTATATGAAGGAACATCCCAAATCCAACAACTCGTCATCGCCCGAAACATGATCCGAAAGCATCAAGACGAACTGTAACGGCTAAAAGCATAATCAATCGGCCTAACTGACCCGGTAGAAACCTGTTTTATATGACCGGCGCATTAAGCACTCTTATGAAGTCATAATCAGTTCTCAGATGATGCATTCCTACATTGTAAAGTTTATCAGAAATAAAATCAGTACCGAATGACAATCGGTATTGACACAAAAAAATACTTAGTCTCATACTTCTTTCAATATCAATAATGATGAACAGGAGGGTAAAGATGAGACGGTATTTTGCAGTTCTGGGTCTATCGACGCTTTTACTTACAGGTGCCCCTGCCCATGCAGAGGAAGCCGTGTTGAAAGGCGCGATGTTCATTAAGTCTGACAAATCGTTGTTTCGGTCAGTCTTTAATCAATTCGTTGAACGGGTAAATGAAACGGGAAAGGGGCTGGTTCGCATTGATCCGGTACTGGGTCCTGAAGCAATTCCATCCCGGGAAATGCCCAATGCCCTGACCGAGGGTGTGATTGATATTGCCGGGCTTCCCCCCGCATACTATCGGGGCATTATTCTTGAGGCGGATGCCCTTCAATTGGCTTCGGTCCCTCCTGCCGAGCAGCGCAAGAATGGTGCCATTGACTATCTGCAAACCCGCTATAATGCCGCTGGCTGGCAGTTCCTAGCACAATACGGATATGGGCTGCAGTTCCACCTGTTCCTGGACGAACCTATCGAAACACTGGCGGATCTGAAGGATTTCCCTCTTCGCACGACCCCAACCTACCGACATTTCTTTGATGCGCTTGGGGCGCGCCAGGTAGAAACCAGCCGTGGTGAACTTTACACCGCGATGGAGCGCGGCGTGGTGAATGGTTATGCCAATGCCATGTCCGAAGTTGCGCCCGCTGGTTGGGATGAAGTGACGAAATACCGTGTTGATCCCGGATTCTATCACGCCGTCGTTACGATCACGGTCAACAAGGAGCGTTGGGATGCCTTGTCCGATGAGCAAAAGGCTGTGCTTTCCAGCGCTGCAGAAGCCGTCGAAATGGAAATGGCACCTGCCATGGTCGCAGCAGACCAGGCGGAAGGTCAAAAAATGGTTGATAAAGGAATGACGGTTATCACCCTTTCCAAGGATGACGCGGCCAACCTGCAAGATATGGCGCTTAGTGCCTATTGGTCGCTTTTGGAAGGCGAAAATGCAGACAGCATTGGGAAATTGCGGCCATTGTTGTCTGAGTAAAGAACCCCCTGTTTGAACGGAAAGTTAAAATTATGCGCGCTGTAAGACTGTTTGACCGCCTGATTGATGGGCTGGCAGTTCTTGCAGCGTGCATTCTTTTTGCGATCACTTTTCTCATCGCCTTTGATGCCTTAAGTCGGCATATCCCATTTGCACCGCGCCTTAATGGCGTTATCGAGCTTACCGAATATGCTCTCTACATCGTTACCGTTCTGGCGTCTCCCTGGGCCCTGAGGTTGGGGGCGCATATCATGGTCGAAATTGTGACCGACTCGCTGTCTCCAAAATGGAAATCCATTGCGGCTGTGATGGTCAATTTGATTGGCCTGATTGTCTCGGCAACCCTGATTTACGCTGGAGGCCTTGCCACATGGAAAGCCTGGATGGCGGGCACATTAGTGTTTAAGTCATTCATCTTTCCACAATTCTGGCTGCTGCTTCCATTACCAATCGGTGCACTGCTGTTATTGATAGAATTTCTCCTGCGCCTGTCTGGCATACGCGGTCGTACACCGCCCACCCTGCAACACCAAATCCAAGAAGGTTAAAATCATATGGAATGGTATTTTGCCCTTCCCCTTTTGCTGGGTGGCGTGATTTTTTTGATGATGCTGGGAACGCCAGTCGCCTTCGCTTTCCTAGGGGTCAATGTGGTCGGTGCCCTGGTTTTCCTGGAAGGAAATGGGGGATTGATCCAATTGGCCCGGAATGCGGTTGATGCGGTCTCGTCCTTCTCACTCGCCCCCATCGCAATGTTTGTCCTGATGGGAGAGATCCTGTTTCAGACCCGCCTTGCCCATCGTGCGATTGATGCCGTGGACCGTTTGATTCTGCGAGTGCCCGGTCGGTTGTCCCTGGTGGCGATCTGTGGCGGGACCGTATTTTCAACTCTTTCCGGCTCAACAATGGCTAATACCGCTCTTCTGGGCAGCACCTTGTTACCCGACATGCGCAAGCGTGGGTATCATCCCACCATCGCCATGGGGCCGATCATGGCAACGGGTGGTATCGCAATGTTGATTCCCCCATCTGCCTTGGCTGTTCTATTAGGCAGTCTGGCTGGTATCTCGATTGGTAAATTGTTAATCGCAGGCATCGTCCCTGGCTTGTTAATGGCCTGTTTGTGCATTGGCTATGTGGTTATTCGATGCCATCTGAACCCCAGCCTTGCCCCCAGCCAGGACGTGCAGGCGATGTCGTTCAGGGAACGCATAGATCCCTTCTTGAAACATGTTGTTCCCTTGTTCGGATTGTTTGTTCTGGTCGTCGGCGGGATTCTGACCGGTGTCGCAACCCCCAGCGAATCCGCTGCATTAGGAGCCATCGGCGCGTTGATCGCCGCAATGCTGTACCGCCAGTTAACCTGGGAGTCCCTGAAGCTGGCCTTGATGGAAACGACAAAAATTACTGTCACCATCTTACTAATCATTGCCGGTTCACTGACATTCTCTCAGATTCTTGCTTTCTCGGGGGCAACTTCCGGCCTATTGACCATGGTGAATGCCCTGGGTCTGGACCCGATGGTTCAGCTGTTCGCGATGATCGGTATCCTGCTGTTCCTGGGGGCCTTCATGGACCAACTCAGCATGTTACTGATCACGCTGCCATTCTTCATGCCAATGGCGACGGCGGCAGGATATGAACCCGTGTGGTTTGGTGTGATCCTGTTGCTGGTGATGGAGATCAGCCTGACGACGCCGCCATTCGGACTGCTGTTATTTGTCATGAAAGGTGTTGCCCCGCCAGAAGTCACGATGCGGCAGGTCTATATGGCTGCGGCCCCATTCGTCGGGTTAGGATTGTTGCTGTTGTTGTGCATCATATTTGTGCCAGAACTGGCAACAGGATTGGTATCACTAACCAGCCCTTAAAGCCGCCCCAACAAGACATCGGCAGACCAATCCGCGATCACATCGATGGCTAGACTGAAATTGTCGCCATTCACATGTTCGCAACCGCCTTCTTCTTTGGTGAAGACCCGTAAGTCCCTGCGTCGGGCATTTACCGCGCCATCAATGGTCTTCTGTGCCTGATCGAAGGGAACCTGGCGGTCATTTTCGCCATGAACCACCAGCAACGGACATTCGATCCGGTCTGCAACGCCTGCTAGGCTCATCTTGGCAATCATCGCAGCACAGCTTTCTATGTCAGGCTGACCATAGACCTTGAGGGCGTGATCAATCCAACCCGGAATGGACCTGGCCGCATTGGGATCGCGCAAGATTCGGCCATGAGATTCCGTATTATCCCAACGCGCACCCCAGGCAATACAAGCTTTCAAGCGTTTCTCAAATGCAGCCGCGCGCGGGGCATAATATCCACCCAGACTCATGGCGACGATGCCAATTTCATCACTGGTATCATCCCGTCCCATCAGATAATCGACGCAGGCTGAGGCTGGACGCTCCGTCTCTACCACGGCAGGCAGACCACGATCGCGCAACGCCAAGCCAACGCCTGGATGATCAACCAATAAGGTCGATACCCCCCTTGCGCGCAAGGCATCTGCCAGACCAGACAGATACGTCCATTCCTTTGTCACATCAAATCCATCGAAACCAATCATACAGGGTCGCGGACCATCCCCCTGACCCGGCAGGAACAGAGCCGGCAGCGTTGTTCCCTCATAGGGAATCTCAACCCATTCCATAGGAATATCCGCATTCTGGATAGATTTTCGAAATGTTTCGCGCATTGCATCATAGGCAATCGCCTTGCGTGGATCATCATGGGGGGCCATGCGGTCGGCCTGTTGGTAATAGACACAGGCGCGGCGGTACTTCCCCGCCGCACTCAAGCGATGGTTCTCTAAAACATCTTGATCCGCCTTGCTTTCCAGTTTTTTGGCCAGTGCCAACCAGGCCTCCAGCCACGCGACCTGAATGGTAGAATTCGTCTTGGCGTCCGGCGCAGCAGCCAAAGCACGCAGTGGTCGACACGCCTCATCAATCTCTGATGGATGTCCCCCCAGTTGCATCGCCATCAATACGGCGAGGTCCCAGGAATAATTCTCACCAAAATATTCGAACATGTCGTGCCTCGCGTTGCTGTCACAGAACAGATTTAGTTTACAGAAAACGATTACCAATCGGTATTAAGCATTGACCAGAAAATGTCTATATGAAACCATTTTATGCATAAAATATCTCGTCCGTGATCAAGGTAGGACCCTAAATGGTTTTTTCAGAACCAGAAACATTAGAAGAGGTTTGTCATCTGCTCTCCGAACAGCCGGACGCCCGTTGTTTGGCCGGCGGTGCCAGTTTGGTTGCCATGATGAATGCAGGGTTGCTGGCACCGTCCCATTTGATCAGCCTGCGGAAGATACCGGATCTGGCCAAAATTCAGGCCTTGCCAGATGGTTCCGTCCAGATTGGGGCAATGGCCCGTCATGCCGATGTCGCCCTCTTTGATGGATTTACCGGGGCGCAAAGGATCGTTGCCGCAGCGGCCCGACGGATCGGGCATCCCGCAATCCGCAATATGGGAACCATCGGTGGCTCTATCTGTCACGCGGATCCATCAGCAGATTACCCGACAGCGATCACCGCCGCCGATGCCATCGTTAATGTTGCGGGATCTGGGACGACACGTCAGATCCCGGCGTCAGAATTCTTTGTTGATTGGCTGGAAACTGCCCTTGAACCGGGGGAGGTTGTTATCTCCGTTATCATTCCCCCTGATCCAAGCGGTGCTTCAGTACATTATGAAAAATTTACCCGCGCGGATGGGGATTTTGCCACAGTTTCTGTCGCCGTGTGTCTGCGTATTTTAGATGATGTTGTAAAAACAGCCCGGATCGCTGTGGGGGGCATCGCTGAAAAGCCGGTGCGCAGTCCGTCTGATGAAAACAGCCTGATCGGACATCCCCTGACAGAAGATGCGATCCAGGATTTCAGTGCTTCCCTGGAACCGTTATGCAATCCGATCGACGACATGCGGGGCAGTGCCGACTATCGTTTGATGTTAATGCCGCGTTTGATCCACCGGGCACTGAACCAGGCATTGAAGGCCCAATTGACCTCTGATCTGGAGGGAACGGCATGACCGATACCGATGAGATTCCAATTCGCTTTACGCTGAACAAAAGCACTAAAAATATCTTCTGCAAATCAACGGAAACGTTGCTGTCCCTGTTGCGGGAAGGTTTTGGACTAACCGGATCGAAACGAGGCTGCAACCAGGGCCTTTGTGGTGCCTGCACGGTTCTGATTGATGGCAAGCCAATGCGGTCCTGCCTGACGATGGCTGCGACCTGCAACGGGCGGGATGTAGAAACGGTAGAGGGGTTATTGGAGAACGGCAAACTGTCCGTTTTACAGCAAGCCCTAGTCGACAGTGGCGGTGTGCAATGTGGTTTTTGCACAGCAGGTGTGGCCATCGCCCTAACGTCCTTGTTGCGCGAAGATCCCAAGCCAGATCGCACAAAGATAAGGGAGGCTCTGTCAGGTCATCTTTGCCGATGCACAGGATATGTAAAAATTGTGGATGCCGCTGAGGCCGTCGCGGGGAAGGCAGGATCATGACGAATTCTTTTAGTGCAGTTGGGATATCTTCCGCTCGTCTGGATTCATCAGAAAAAGTGGGTGGGGCGGCAAAATATGCGGATGATTACACCGTGCCTGGCATGCTGTATGGAGCAATCACCGCGAGTCCGATTGCAAGCGGGCGCATCAAAGCCATTGATTTGACCGACGCCCTTGCCGTGCCGGGCGTTGTTTCGATCGTAACTGCGGATGACCTACCCGACAAATTGGTCGGCTCCTTTATCAAAGATGAAGTGACATTGGCGCGCGGCCACGTCCGCTATGTTGGGGAGCCTGTAGCGGCCGTCGCAGCGGAAACCAAGGAAGCAGCCGACCTCGCAGCACAAATGATCTCGGTTGACTATGAAGACTACACGGCTGTCTGCTCTCTGGATGACGCCTTGGCGCAAGACGCCCCCTTGGTGCATCCAGATCAGGATCGCTATACGCGCAACAGCGATACAGAAACCAACGGCAATATCTTCTGGTCCGCCGGTATTCTGGAAGGTGATCCAGATTCAGCCTGGGGGGCCTGTGATGTCATTGTCGAAGATGTCTATGAGACACCCGCCCAGTATCACGCCTATATGGAACCCTGCAGCGCCTTGGCGGAACCGGATCTCGCCGGTCGCATGACTGTGCGTTCAACCGCACAATCAATCTTTTATCTACAGGGCCGCATTAGCGAAGAACTGGATATCCCGATGTCCAAGATCCGCTGTATCGCTCCCAAGATCGGCGGAGGCTTTGGCGGCAAAAACGGCGTTAGCGTGCAGCCGATTGCGGTTGCTCTTGCACGCGCATCAGGACGCCCTGTTAAAATCACTCTGACCCGTGCGCAGGATATGGAAATGCTGCGTTCCCGCCATCCTACGCGCATTAAAATGCGCACCGGTGCAAAACAGGATGGCACTCTTGTCGCGCGAGAAGCAGAGCTTTGGTTCGATGCTGGTGCCTATTCAGACGAAAGCCCTGCGGTACTGAGCTTCGGGATGCTGTGTTCCAGAGGCCCCTATAACTGCCCCAATGTTCGTGTTAAGGGTCATGCCGTTTACACCAACAAATTGAAAGCGGGGTCCTTCAGGGGGTTTGGCAATCCACAGGCAACATTCGCCAGTGAAAGCCAATTGGACGCGCTTGCCGCAAAACTTGGTATGGACCCGATAGAATTGCGCCGCCGCAATGCCATGAAGGCTGGTGACGCTTGGTTGGGGGGCCAAACAGTGCCGTCCTGTGCGATGACTGAATGCCTGGATGCGCTGGATGTGGCTCTGAAGAAAGATGTCTCCGCTTTGCCAGCCCCCCAGGACGGGTGGGTCAGAGGCGTTGGCGTATCAGGCCTGTCTCATATTTCCGGCCTGATGGGCACCAGCGCCTTTGTCAATTTGCGGGCTGATGGCACGGTTGCCCTGCAAACCGGCGTGGTGGATATCGGACAAGGGTCGGATACCGTGTTACCGCAAATATGTGCGGAGACATTGCGCCTTCCCCTAGAATCCATCGCCTATGCGACCCAGGACACAGACAGTTCCCCATATAATTGGAAAACTGCGGCCAGCCGTATCACCTATACCGCGGGTCGGGCTGTGATGCAGGCGACCGTCGAAATGCGGGATCGAATCCTGAACGATGCTGCGGATATGCTGGAATGCAGCAAGGATGATCTGGAACTAGAAACAGGGGGGATGGTTCGGGTTGTCGGATCAGACCGGCAGACGAGTTTCAGGGAAATCGCAGCCCGGGCGTTCAATCGCGTCGGGGGTCCTATTATGGGACACCATGCTTTTGCCTTCGACGGGCCTCGCTTTGATCCTAAACGGGCCGAGATGTCGAATTTTGCCTTTGATAATCTGGGCGTGTATGTTTTTGGGGCTGTGGGGGCCGTCGTGGATGTTGATACAGTAACGGGCAAGGCGATCGTTCAGAAAGTCTGGTCCGCCCACGACATTGGGCGTGCCATCAATCCACAAAGTGTCGAGGGACAGGTGCATGGTGCGGTCGTTCAGGGCGTAGGTTATGCCCTGCTGGAAGAATTGGTATGGGAAAACGGCCATCTAACCAACCCATCCTTTATGGATTACAAAATTCCTGACGGATTGGATTCTCCTGATGAAATCGTGGTCATGCTGATTGAAGACGCCCCGGAAGCAACGGGACCGTATGGCGCAAAAAGCATCGGGGAAGCCGGTATCGTTGGCGTTGCCCCCGCGATTGCCAATGCAATTTATAATGCGACTGGCGCACGAATGACGCGCATTCCCATGACGTCCGAGAGGCTCCTGAATGGAATTCTATCGCAATCCGGGGCGTAAGAGATTCATTTGAACTCTGCCTGACTGTGCAAGTTCGTTCATCTGCGCATCATGATTTATGATGCGACAGCCAGGCGGTCCGGGCGTTTGCCGCCTTTTTGTAGGCCGACTTGTGCGATGAAGCCGTACAGCGGTTCGTCGGGCAGGCCGGATTCCAATACCTTGCGCACGGCAATCAGCTTTTCCAAATCAATGCCGGTCCGCAGTCCCATTTCTTCCAGCATATAGACCAGATCTTCGGTAACGACATTGCCTGAGGCACCCGGTGCAAAGGGGCAGCCGCCCAATCCTGCAAGGGACCCGTCAAAGGTTGTGATCCCGATATCCAAAGCTGCCAGAACATTGGCCAGGCCCAGACCACGGGTATTATGCAAATGGGCCCCGCCTAACTTGTCCTCACCAATTTCGGCACGCACCGCCTTGAAGACACGCCGGATACCGGCTGGGTCTGCCATGCCTGTTGTATCGGCCAGCCCAACTTCATCCACCCCCGCTTCCACCAAGGCAACCGACAGGCGCACTACCTCATCCTGGGCGACAGGACCCGCAATGGTACAGCCCCAGACCGTGGATAAGCCGCCTTCAATTGCGGGGCGCTGTCCTTCCGGCAGACTGTCGCGCAGGGCGCAGATACGGGCAATCTCTGCAATGCTTTCCTCTGGAGTTTTGTTCACATTAGCGCGGTTATGAGGGGCGCTGACGGAGATCGGCACGGTGATCTTATCAGCCCCTGCAGCCATTGCGGCCTCTGCACCACGATAATTCGGGGCCAGAACCGCCACATGCAATCCTGTCAATGTTTTGGAGAACCGCGTGATCTCATCGGCATCGGCCATGCCAGGCACCAATTTCGGTGGCACGAAGGAACAGACCTCAATCTCCCTCAACCCAGCGGCATGCGCATCCGTAATCCAACGCTTCTTATCAGCCGTGGACATGATGGATTTTGCCATCTGCAAGCCATCCCGCGGGCCAACTTCGCTGATCAGAATGTCGATATCGGTCATGGTCTGGTCCTTTATGATCGTGCAAAGAGAGTTGCGTGATAACATGCATTCGTTCTATTCTACGTAACGTCGTTCTAAAATATCAACTAAATTCGAGAATGACAAGTATAGGGAGGATGCCAGAATGCCAGAGGAAACCCTCAACCATCGCACTCAATCAGAAACGCAATCGACCTTACCGCTTTCGGGTATTCGGGTAATTGAGTTCAGCCATATGGTCATGGGGCCGACCTGTGGCCTGATACTCGCCGATCTTGGTGCGGATGTGATCAAGGTGGAACCGGCGCCAGAGGGGGATAAAACACGCAAGCTGACTGGATCTGGGGCTGGCTTCTTTACCGCCTATAATCGCAACAAGCGGTCCGTCGCTGTGGACATCAAATCCGTGGAGGGCAAAGCATTTGTCGAACGCCTGATTGCGACAGCCGACGTGCTGGTTGAGAATTTCCGCCCTGGCGCGCTGGACGCGATGGGCCTGGGATATGCGAAACTGAAAGAGACCAATCCCGGATTAATTTACTGTTCCGCTAAGGGTTTTCTGGCGGGCCCCTATGAAAAGCGCACCGCTTTGGACGAGGTTGTTCAGATGATGGGTGGCTTGGCCTATATGACCGGTCCCCCGGGGCGACCCTTGCGCGCGGGGGCATCGGTCAATGATGTCATGGGCGGCATGTTCGGGGCGATTGGCGTAATGGCCGCCCTACGGCAAAGGGATGTTACAGGGGAAGGCAGCGAAGTGATTTCCGCCCTGTTTGAAAACTGCGCCTTTCTCAGCGGCCAGCATATGACGCAATTTGCCATGACCGGTAAGCCCGCCGCCCCTATGCCGGCCCGGCTGTCGGCCTGGGCTGTTTATGATGTCTTTGATTGCAGCGATGGCGCACAGGTTTTTGTTGGCGTTGTATCGGACAGACAATGGAAAACCTTCTGTGAGGATTTCGACCTGCTGGATCTGCTGGCCGACCCGGCCCTGGATACAAATGCCAAACGGTGCCATGCCAGGGATGCCTTCCTGCCCCAAATCCGCCGCCTGTTTCTGACCATTCCGTCCGAAACCCTGATGGCGAATTGTGAGAAATCGGGTCTTCCCTATGCACCGATCCGCCGACCGGAGGATCTGTTTGACGATCCCCATCTGCAACAATCCGGTGGCCTGTTGGATATAACCCTGCCGGACGGAACGGAAACGCAGGTCCCCGCCTTGCCAATTTCCGTCGGTGGCTGGCGCCCTGGCGTTCGGTTGAACATTCCCCGCAGCGGTCAACACAGTCAGGAACTGGCACAGGAGCTTGGTTTCAGTGACAAGGAAATCGATGCCTTGAAGCAGTCTGGCATTATAAATTTCTCAGACTGAATTCGGTCTATCCATATATCTCCTGTGACAGGCGGCGTGCTTCATCCTGTGCCAATTCAATCGCTTGGTGACGCGCCGCTTCGTCAAACCGTGTGCCTAAGCCAGACACAACAAGCGCGCCCATGAAGGCATCGCCTCGACCCAGAACGGGAACAGCAATCGATACGGTATTAGGGTCGCGCTCTCCCAAACTTATTGCATAGCCGCAGGCCTTAATCTCCACAGTCTTCGGGTCACTGCCATCTGTATAGGCCTGGATCAAATGCCCGGCAGCGCCCAAATTCAGCGGCAGGCGCACGCCTTCTTCCAGATGATGCCGAATGGCCTGGCTGCTGTTATGGCGCATCAGGCAAATCCGCGCATCGCCATCGCGCACATAAAAGGATGCGCTTTCCCCGGTGGTTTCCGACAGGCGCTTCAGGACAGGCCGGACATGGGTTGCGACGTCAAATCGGTTGCGGTACAGCGCGCCCAAACGCCATAGCGTTGGCCCAAGTTGAAAATCCCCGTCTTCACGTCGACGCAGATATCCATAGCTTTCCAGCGACACGCACAATCTAAGTATCGTGCTTTTATAAAGCCCGGTCTTTTGTGCGATTGTTTTAAGCGGAAGGCTCTCTTGATCCGATTCGAAACAATCCAGGATCGCCAAAGCGCGCTCTACGGCCGCAACCCCCTTATCGCTCATTTCTTGAACGCATAATCACCACGCCTCCTGTCTTTCGGATTTTTACTTTACTTCAAACTTAACCCAAGTGTATTATAGAACGATGTTCTGTCAGATAGAACACATGAATTTTAAAGCCACGCACAAGTGTGGCGAAACAACAGGTCGGCAATGACCGACCTGAAAAAGGGAGGAAATCATGCGTAAGTTCCTTGCGACTGTTATTGTTGCGTTTCCAATCAGCCTTGGTTTCGGTTTGGGCGCAAACGCCCAGGAAGTAATCTTCAGCGCCGTTGGCCCGACAACCCAAGATTATCAGATGGGCGTCGCCTGGTCGAACTTAATGGCGGAATCCGGATCGGATATCAAACTGACTGTTGTTGATAATGGCTCCGTGAAGGGCTTGCGGCAGGTCGCGGCAGGCCAAGCGGACATCGTCGCCATCGGCTCCCCCCATTACAAAGATGCCATCCAGCGCAGTGGCAGCTTCAATGAAGACCCCGAAGATTTGGTCGAAAAATACAAAGACATGAGCACGCTGTTTGCGATCACGACCAGTGCAGCGCAATATGTCGCGCTGGTTGACAGCAACATCAAAACCATTGCGGATTTCAAGGGTAAAACCCTGGCAATCGGTCGGCCCGGCGGCAATGCAGGTCGCGTGACAATGGCGCTGTTCAAAGCCCATGGCATTGACCTGGAAGCCGGTGATGCCGATGGCCAATATCTGAAATACCAGCCCGCACTGGATCAGATGGCGGATGGTACAATGGATGCGACCCTGGTTTGGGGTGGTGTGCCCCATGCGGGTGTCGACAACGCATCGCGCCAGATGAAACTGCGTTTTGTATCGCCAGACCCGGACAAGTTAGATGACTTCCGCAGCAACATCACCAATGGCGAATATTATGTGTTTCAGGAAGTTTCCCCGGAAATTCTGAACAAGGCCTATGAAGGGCGCGTGCAGGCGGATAGCCCGGCATATTTCTGGACCTTCCCTTTCATGATGGTCGTGCGCAACGACATGCCTGAAGACACGGCCTATATGCTGGTAAAAACCTTTTGGGATAATATCGCAAAGGTGAATGACATGAGCCCGGCATTGGCGCTGATCCAAATGAAAAATGCCCTGACGGCGCTGTCTGCGCCGGTTCATCCTGGCGCGGCAAAATACTACCACGAAGTAGGATTGATGCAGTAAGACTATAAAAGTTTTCTGTTTGAGGGTCTGTTTCGATGCAAAGCACCCCATCTAAGCCCGCAGCAGCCCCAAAGGCGCTGCGGGTCCTTTTTCCCGCCTTGGGCAAACTGTGCTGTGTGGCACTGGCTGTGTTTGTCGCCGCAACGACGATCTTTGGTAAGCTGCCCGCTGAGGCCCAGTACAGCATCGCCCTGACCCTGAGCATGGTCGCGGTTTTCCTGTTAAAACCCGGTGTGTTTCACGGAAATGACGAACTGACCATGCGCATGGCCCTGGTCAATTCTATGTGGATCCTGGCAGCGCTGGGGACCGGCGGCTATTACCTGATGAACTATTACGAAATCGCTGCATTTCGGGAAGGGATCCCCAACACTGCCGATTTGATCTGTTATGCCATTGGTACTTTTGTGGTCGTGGAGGCTGCGCGACGGGTCGAGGGGTGGGTGCTTGTTGGTATCGTCATCGCGGCCTTTCTTTACCTTGCCTATGGTCATTGGATGCCAGGTGTCTTGAACCACCGCGCAATGCCGTTCTCCAATGCCCTGGAAGTCGCCTATAGTTACAAAGGGATCTACGGCATCGCCCTGGGCGCGGTGGTCGATGTTGTGATGGTCTTTGTCATTCTGGGCGCGGCCATTCGTATATCGGGGGCAGGCGATTTCTTTAATTTCATCGCCATGCGGGCAACCAGTGGCTTCCGCTCTGGCCCGGCCCAGGCCGCCATCATTGCCTCAACCATGTTTGGATCCGTAAACGGGTCAGCCCCCGCCAATGTGGCATCGACCGGTGTATTGACGATCCCGATGATGAAGCGGGCAGGCTATACCGCCGGTTTTGCAGGTGGGGTAGAAGCGACCGCATCCTGCGTTGGTCAGATCATTCCACCGATCATGGGCGTTGGGGCCTTCATCATGTCGGAAATAACCGGCATTCCCTATGCGACAATCATGTTGGTCGCCATCGTTCCTGCATTCCTGTTCATTTTCTCACTGTCGGTCGCAGCCGTATTGGAGGCCCAGCGCCTGGGGATCAAAGCCCAGGGAGAAGCCACCACTGACATGTGGACCGCACAACGGGCGTCGCAAGCCATTGTACTGGTATTGGGTTTCGGCACTTTGCTGGGCATGCTGTTTTCCGGCTTTTCCCCAACATTCAGCGGGCTCAGCGCGGCAGGTGTGACCCTGTTTACCGGATTTATCCTACCCAAGACACGCTTTGGGTGGAAAGCCACCTGGGAATTCCTGGTGGATTCAGGCAAGGATGGCCTGTCTGTGCTGATTGCATGTGCCGCCATTGGCGTGGTTATCGGCGCGGTAAGTTCCACCGGACTGGGCGTGAAACTAAATCAACTGATCGTCTCCATGGGATCCGGGGACCTGCTGCCCGCGCTTATTCTGGCGGCAGTCTGTTCGATTGTGTTGGGCATGGGGCTGCCGACCGCCGCGTCTTATCTGATGGTTGTTTTTGTCGCCGGTCCATCCCTGATGGAATTGGGGGTCAGCCAGCTACAGACGCATTTCTTCGTCTTCTATTATGCTGTCCTGTCGGCAATCACGCCGCCTGTCGCATTGGCTGTTTTTGCCGCCGCCGCCATCGCCCGCGAGAAGCCTTTGGTCATTGCGGGCAATTCCCTAAGGCTGTGTGCGGTCGCCTTCGTTTTACCGATTGTCTGGATCTATCACCCGGAAATCTTCCTGGATACTCTCAGCGCTGACATGTTTGGACCGGCTTTGGCTGTATTTGCCGCCCTGACCTGTGCAATTGTCGGGTTCAATGCCGCCCATATCGGGTGCTTCTTCAGCCCCTTGCGGCTGTGGCATCGATTGGTATTAACGCTTGGTGCAGCCGGCGCAGTTTATACAGATCCCTGGATACAAGCGGTTGCATGCGGCATGATCCTGCTGATCCTTGCGGAACGTTACATCGCACATCGCCGCACCAGACTGGCCTGAAGGACGATTAGATGACCTCAGAAATTCAAATTCTTCAGGCCGCGTTGTGGAGCAGCATGCCAGACGCCCTGCGCCTGCAGGATCGGCCATCCAGTTGGGTGACTGCAAACAAACCCGGCGCAAAGGTTGATAGCTTTCTGGAAGGGCCGACCATGGCCCCCGATGGTGCATTATGGGTGGTGGATATCCCATATGGTCGAATCCTGCGCATTGCACCGGACGGTACCTGGACGGTTATGGCCGACTATGATGGTTGGCCCAACGGTATGCGCTATCGACCGGACGGTACGTTATGCATCGCCGATTATAAGCGTGGAATCCTGCGCCTGGACCCGCAAACGGGGACCATAACGCCCCTGTTTGAGGGATATCGCAGTGAAGGATTTAAGGGCTGTAACGATCTGTGGTTCGCCCAGGACGGCACGTTGTTTTTCACCGACCAGGGGCAAACAGGGCTGCACGACCCCAGCGGGCGTGTCTATCGCGCCGGACCGGATCTCAGCGATCTTGAGGTGCTTCTGGATACCGGCCCCAGCCCGAATGGCCTGGTTACCAATGATGCGGGCACGGAATTATATGTCGCCATGACCCGCAGTTGTGAAATCTGGCGCATGCCGTTATTTGCCACGGGAACAAGCAAAGTCGGCCTTTTTGCGCGTGTACCAGCCGGGCGCAGCGGGCCGGATGGATTAGCGCTGGATCGGCTGGGCAACCTGTATGTCTGTCATGCCAGCCGCGGCGCGGTTTTTGTATATAACCCCCATGGCGACCAAATCGCCCGCATCGATTGTCAGGCCTTTGGGTTGACGACCACCAACCTGACCTTCGGGGGTGCCGATTGCGACACCCTGTTCATCACTGTTTCCGATACCGGTATTATCGCAAAAGCGTCGATCAAATCCTTGTTGGAATAGGGACCAGTGCCTGGTCATGGCAATCGCATCAAGATATGGCCTTACCGACGCTCCCGCGAAGGCCCCAGTTTTGGCGGATGATAGCCGGTGCCGCGGAAGTCTTGGGTATGGATTGGGCGGCGGACCTCATCTGCGCGGGCAAGGGTATTCAGGCATGCGCCCGTCGAAGTACCAGGGGTGAGCAAACGGTCGAGCCGGTCGGAGCGGTCTTCGATGGTTTGGGCGATGACGTGGATGACGATGCCTTCGCGCTGTAGTTTGCCGGTGACACGCATCAACCGCGCCGTCAAAAGGGGACGGCGGTAGCGCTCGAAGACGTCGGTCCAGACGACGATATTGGCGGTGCCGGTCTCATCCTCGATGGTTGCGAAGATGACGCCATGGGCGCTGCCGGGACGTTGCCGAACCAGCACCAGTCCGGCGACCGAGACAGTCGTCCCGTCCTCCGTGTCTGCAAGGTGCAGGGCAGGTAGACAGCCCGCCAGTGGCGCATCGGCCTGATCGCGCACCAGGGCGAGGGGATGTGCCTTCAGGCTGAGGCGTAGGCTGGCGTAATCCTCTGCGACCTCCTCGCCCAGTGTTGCCTTCGGCAGGTCAACGGGCAATTCCCGCCCCCGATCGCTTTCATTCGCGGCCTCGAACAATGGCAGGGGCCTGTCGCCACCGATCCCACGCAAGGCCCAGATCACCTGACGCCGTGAGAGGTGCAGCGAGGTAAACGCATCCGCCTCAGCCAATGCCGTCAGGCTGCGCCGCTTCAGGCCTGCGCGCCGCCACAGATCGGCAGGGTGGCGATAGCCGTTGGCGCGGGCAGCGGTGACCCATTCCGCTTCCGCCTGCTTCAGCCCCTTTACCTGACGCAACCCCAGGCGCAGCGCAAATCCCCCTTCCGCCGGTTCCAGCGTACAGTCCCAATCTGAATGATTGATATCGGGCGGGCGCACCGCGACACCATGGTCCTGCGCATCGCGCACGATCTGGGCCGGGGCATAAAAACCCATCGGCTGGCTGTTCAGCAGTGCACAGGCAAAGGCGGCAGGATAATGCCGCTTCATCCAGGCAGAAACATAGACCAGCAGTGCGAAACTGGCCGCATGGCTCTCAGGAAAACCGTATTCCCCGAAGCCTTCGATCTGTCGCCAGCATCGCTCTGCAAAGTCCGGCGGGTAGCCGTTCTGGGCCATTCCGTTAAGGAATTTACCACGAAAGTTTTCAATCGTACCAACCTTGCGGAAGGTCGCCATGGCACGGCGCAACTGGTCCGCCTCTTCCGGGCTGAACCCGGCCCCGACAATGGCGATCTTCATCGCCTGTTCCTGGAACAGCGGCACGCCCAGCGTCTTCTCCAGCACGGCACGCAATTCAGGGGAAGGATATTCCACCGCCTCCTCCCCATTGCGGCGGCGCAGATAGGGATGAACCATATCGCCCTGGATCGGACCGGGGCGCACGATGGCGACTTCGATCACCAGGTCATAGAAATTGCGCGGCTTCATGCGCGGCAGGAAGCTCATCTGAGCCCGGCTCTCGACCTGAAAAACACCCAGGGAATCCGCCCGACACAGCATATCATAAGTTGCCGTGTCCCCCGGTGGCACCCCGGCCAGATCAACACTGCGGCCATGATGCCCGCGGATCAGATCGAAGCAGCGGCGGATACAGCTCAACATACCAAGTGCCAATACATCCACCTTGAGGATGCCCAGCGCATCCAGGTCATCCTTGTCCCACTGGATGACGGTGCGGTTTTCCATCGCGGCATTTTCTACCGGCACGATGCTGTCGAGGCGACTGTCGGTGATCACGAAGCCACCGACATGCTGTCCCAGATGGCGCGGGAAGCCGGTGATCTGTCCGATCAGGGCCAGGGTCAGGCGCAGGCGTTCGTCACGGGGATCCAGCCCGATCTCCATCAACCGTTCGGTCACGGTGGATGGATCGGATGATCCCCAGACCTGAGAGGCCATCAGCGTCACCGTATCCTCACTCAACCCCATCGCCTTGCCAACGTCGCGGATCGCACCGCGCGCCCGATAGCGGGTGACAGTGGCCGTCATCGAGGCACGGTCGCGGCCATATTTTGTATAGATATACTGGATCACCTCTTCCCGGCGTTCGTGTTCAAAATCGACATCAATATCAGGGGGCTCGTTACGAGCGGCGGAGATGAAACGTTCGAACAACAGGTCCAGCCGGTTTGGATCAATGGCGGTGATGCCAAGGCAATAACAGACCGCAGAATTGGCCGCCGATCCTCGCCCCTGGCAAAGGATATCGCGGCTGCGCGCAAAGCGGACCAGATCCTCCACCGTCAGGAAATAGGGGGCATAGCCCAATTCCCCGATCAGCCGTAATTCATGCTCCACGATGCTGCGCACCTTAGCTGGGATGCCGCCCGGATAGCGCTGTGCGGCCCCGGCCCAGGTCATCCGCTCCAGCACCGCCTGGGGTGTTTCCTCTGTGCCCAAAACCTCGCTGGGATAATCGCTGGAAAGTTCGTCCAGCGAGAAGCAGCAGCGCTCCAGGATATCAAGCGTTGCTGTGCAGGCATCCTCATAGCCCTGGAACAACCGCGCCATCTCTGCTGCGCTCTTCAGATGCCGCTCTCCATTACGGGCCAGCAGGGTGCCTGCGGTATCAATAACCTGCTTCTCTCTGATACAGGTCAGCACATCGGCCAGCGGACGGCGGGCGGGGCTGTGCATCAGGACATCATTGACCGCGACCAGACGCAGGCCCAATGCCCGGGTGATTGCCGCATGACGGGCAATGCGCTGATCATCATCACCGCGATGCAGGTGACTGGCGGCAAGATAAAGATCCTGAGGCTCTGCAACGTCTTTCAGGCGCAAAAGCTGTTTGGAAAGAGTGGTTTCATCCGCACTCTCGTCAGCCAACACGATCAACACGGTATCCTTAGCGGCGGCCAGAACGTCGTCCAGATACAGCAGGCAGGAGCCTTTCTCTGCCCGGCGACGACCCAGGGTGATCAATTGCGACAGGCGGCCATAGGCAGCGCGGTCCCGGGGATAGGCGATCAGGGGGGTCGCATCCTGCAAATCCAGACGGGCACCGATCAGCAGCGGCAGGCCCGCCTGCTTTGCCGCCTTATGGGCCCGCACCACGCCCGCCAGGCTGTTGCGGTCAGCAATGCCAAGGCCCGCAAGGCCCAGCGCCTTTGCCTGCACCACCAGTTCATCGGCATGGGAGGCCCCTTCCAGGAAGCTGAAATTGGTCATGCAGCACAGTTCGACATAGCGTTGCATCGCAGATCACCACAGACCATGCAGGAACCAGTGCGGCCTGGGTGTATCAGCTTTCCCCGATTCCACGCCCGATCCTGAATCCGATCCGGCAGGCGCCCCTGCGGTTCCATCGCGATAAATCCAGAACCGCTGACCTGCCTCATCCTCAACCTGCCAGTAATCCCGTGCGCCTGCGACCCAGGCCGCATCCCGTCGCCACCAGTCAGGCGCAATCCGCTCCGGCCCCTGTGCGATCCGAACCCTATGTTCACGCCCCCGCAAGCGAAAGCGCACCAGCGGATCGCCAGGCCTTGGCGCATGCAACGGCACCAGCGGGATTGGCTGTCCCAGCAGGCGGGTCGGGCGACCGACAGTACGGGGCCAATCACTTGCCGGGTCCCGTCTTGACGACACTGCGGGGCGCTGCCCCTGGGCGGTATCCGGCAGGCGGCTATCAACCGGGGCGAGGCGGAACAGGTTCTCTCCCCCCAGCCGGTTTATCAACCGGTCACAGACCGATGCCAGCCGGTCGTCTGCGGTTGTACCTCCTGTTCCGCTTTCCTCAGCCAGGGCCCTGCTGTCGATCTGGTCATGCTCAAAAGGTTCGACAATCGGGGCAGTCAGGATCAGGCAGTCGATCCCAAAACCGGGATCCAGGCTTTCCAGTTTCTCTGCCAGCAACCGCATCAGCGGCGGGACGGCCCGGACCGGACGACTGGTGCCGATGGTGATCTCCTGCACCGTGCCATCGGCGCGGCAGGCGGTCAGGGTCAAGCGTCGGCAGCCCATCGCCTTTTCCTGTAACTGCTGTGAAAGGTCCAAAAGCAATTGGACAAGCGCAGCATCAATATCACTGCGCAGGCCAATCGGATCAGCGAAGGCAAGGCGGAAACGATAGGGCGTGGTTGGACGCCGGGGGGCTATTGGATGCGAGGCCTGTCCAAGCAATCGGTCAAGGGCGGAGACCACTGCGGGGCCAAAGCGGGTGGCCAGCGCCGCACGGGGCAGTTGATACAGATCCCCCAAATGGTGCAGACCGACCCGGTGCATCCCTGTCAGCGCCTCGCGGTCCATCGCCCCTTCTGCCAGCGCAAGGGCAGAGACCGGCAGATCGGCAAGGGCTGTGCTCAGACCACGGCGTTCACTGACCACACAATCCTGTGACCCATGCAACGCCAGCGCGATGGCCGCACCGGGACTGGCAGCCAGGGCGGCACGCACCGACAGGCCGGTGCGGCACAGCCGATCACGGGCATCCGTCAGCATCGCTTTCTCCCCCCCGAAAAGATGCGTGCAGCCAGTCGCTTCGATCACCAGTCGGTCGCTGCCAGCGACCGCCACTAGCGGCGAATAACGGTCGCACCAGTCTGCCAGACGCTGCACCAGGGCGGCATCAGCGGCAGGGTCCAGAGGCTCAGCGCGAAGATCAGGATGGATCGCGCGGGCGCTGGCCAGTGTCATGCCGGGGGCCAGCCCCTCACTTGCTGCCAGCGCATCAACAGCAGCCAGGACGACACCCGATCCTGCGCGGCGCGTTGCAACCAGTGCCCGATCTGCATTGATCTGCTTCTCCCGCCGTAACCGGTCCGTCGACAGGCAGGGAAACCAGAGTGCAAGATAGAGCGCGTTCAGACGAGCCAGGGGCGCTGTCGTCATGCTGGAACACTCCAACAGCGCTCTCCACCGCTCCTGTCCCCGCTTCCCCCACGCTGTCGTTGCAGCACCAGATTCCAATGGGGGTGGATCGTCGCCGCCTTGCGGATCGACGGCACCGGGTCAACCTGCCACCGCGTCGCCGCGATACCAGGCGCCAGCACCGCACCATGCCCCTGTCCCTCGCGCAGGATCAGGCCCAGCGCCCCGCCGCGTCCGGCCGCCAGGTGCAGGCGGCGACTGGGGATCAGGCCAACCGGGTCGGCGGGGTCCAGCACGACCGCCGCAAAGGCTTCGGAACGCAGGGCTTCCTCAACGATCCAGCAGCCCTCGCTGCCATTGCGGGCCCGGGCGATGATCAACCGATCCGGCAGGTCGCCATGACCAGCCTGTACCAGTCCCGGCCCGTAAAGTATGGTCTTCTGGCTGGCTGGATGGCACCACAACACCGCCCCTCTCAGCCGCGCCAGCAGCCGCAGGGCAAATCCTGTTGCCGCCCTGCCCCCGATTTCATGCAACATGCCCAGGCCGAGCCCACCGCCCAGCGCCGCATCCGGTTCCTCCCACCCCAGCGCCACAGAGCGATGACACCGGGGTCGATCCCGCGCCTCAATGCGCCGCACCAGCCCCCGCGCCTTATCAAGCGCCGAACGCCGCCGGTCCTCCCGCGCTTCCTCCAACCGCATGGGGTGCATCCCTCATCAATATATTCATATTATGTTCTTTAATATAGTCTACTAATGTTCTTATCAAGGGGACTGAGGCTATGCACCAGTACGAGGGTAGCGGGGGTGGCTGCGCCAAAGATGCCCAGATGGACGCATATGCAGGTAAGAACGCTGTGGTCCTGCTACAAATATTCTCAGTCCCGGGCACGTTTCACGGTTGAGGGACTGTCGACGAGGACCCAGGGGCGTCCATTTTCATCTACGGTGAAAGATTGGGCTGAGATGTTGTTGACGGCATCAAAGCTTTGGTTTGCCGCATTCCACTTTCTTAAGGTCCGATTGCTGTCATTGTCTGAGATATAAACTGTCCCATCCAGACCAACAGATATTCGGCGCGCCTTTTGTCCGCTTTGAGGGCGTTTTACAAATTTATCGCCGGTCCATTGATAGACAATGTTGGATCGATCCACGATCCAGATATCGTTCCCCGGTCCGACACTGACATCTAAAATTGAATTGTCATTACTGAATTTCTTGAATGTCTCAGAATTCGGAGCTTTTGTGTAAAGCGAATAGTCGTTTGAGGAATCGATATTGAAAATTGCATAAACCGTATCGTCTGGCGCGACGGCCAGACCATCAATCAGTAAGTTATTTACGGTGTATTCCTTTAAGCTGCCATTCCGGTCGCGGAAGAGCTTTAGTTCTTGATAATACGTCATAATATAGGCCCAAATATCGCCATTTGACGCGACGCCAAAATCCCTGATGGAATAATCATTGCCGCTTAACCCCGTGCGTTCCTCTGTGAAGGCGTTTCTTTTGGCGTTAAAGGCCCCAATCACGTCGGATTGTGCACCATAGATCACCCCATCAATCCCGGATTCGATTTTAATCGTCACACCCGATGAAAAGAAATCCGTATTCACGGTTTCGAACCGCATATTCTTTGAGAATGTAAAACTGGTCGTGCTGGTTACGGCAGATGTTTCACCAGTACCCTGGGTGTTGTCCACGGTTGATGCCGCGATGATGCGGTCCCCGGATTCGTCCCTGTCAAAGAAATTTGAGGCAAACACCAATTGGGCGTCACTGACAATCCAGGGAAAACCATTCGGGCCCACCGCCACTTTTGTAGGGACAAAGCCGGGTGCCTGAACCAAACCAAAAGTCTTTCCATCGTCTTTGAGGCGCATCAGCAGGTCCCGATCCGAAACGATCCATACGCTGCCATCGGGCCCAATACCGATGCTTTTCGCCTTTTGTTGAAGGATTGTGCAGGGCGAGGTGTCGCATCGTTGGACCAGCCTATCCGTTCGGATGGTCCAGGGCGTATCATCCGGATCAACGGCGATCACCGTGCCATTGCCTGTAATACGGTCAAACCGCGTCTGGCCCTCGTTCAACTTTGACAAGGCCCCCCTTGCATCTGCGATGATAACAGCGCCAGAAGCGCCAATTGCAATATCAGATGCCGTCGCACCGGCGATTTGCCGCCAAACCGATCCGGTATGCCTGAACACACGCCCCAGGGCCGAAACCCCCCAGGGGTTCCCTTCAGGGTCAACCGCAATTCGGACCAGGGTTCCTGGGAATTCTTCAAAGGTTCTGCGCGCATTGGACCAACGCAATACACCACCATTCGTGTCCAGGGCAAAGACACTGCCATCCTTGCCAATGGCCAGGCTGGTCGCATTCTTACGGGTATTGGTGAAGCGGATGGCGTCCTGGGTGGTCACAGATGCCGCATCAATGACCGGAACGCTGTTATCATTTCTTTCAGGGCGTGGCGGCGTTGGCGTTTCGGGCACAACCGACGGCGCATCAACAGCGGATGCCGTAATGGAAGGGACAGAAACCAGGGGGGCCTGTGAGGCGGGGACCGTAACCGGCGGGGCGGTCGCAACCGGAGCAGAAACAGGCGGTGCTGTGTTGATCGGGGCGGTTATGTCCAATGCCTTTGCGCCTGGGGCCTGATTTTCCTGCGCTTCCTCAATTTCGGAAATAAGCAATCTGGTGGCCAGGATTGCCCCTGTCTGCGTCACGGCCCAGGTTCCATCATCGGGTGTGACCGCTACGGTGACAATATTGCTTGCCCCGGCCACAACGGTCCAGCGGCGCTGTACTCGATCAAAAACGCGGACCAGCCCCTCACCATCGGCAATAGCAACGGTGTTTGCGCCCCCAATTGCAATATCCTTTGCGCGCCCCGCCCGAACAGACCATGCCCTGCCATCGAAAGACCGGATCGCACCTGATTTGGTCACTATCCAGGGCAGACCGTCACGGTCCAGCGCAATGCGCCATGCCGAACCGTCTGCCAGGGCGGCCAACGGTCGCCATTCACTGCGCGCAGGGTACCATTGTTGGACCGTGCCGTCCGTCTTTGCGATAAAGACAGTACCAGTGCGGTCTGCTGCCACATCGACAACATCCGTATCCTTATTTTCCCACCATAAACCATTATAGCGGAACACGGTTCCTTCTTCATCGATGGCCCAGGGTCGGTTGTCTTCCGCCGCTGTGATACGAATGAATTTTCCTGACATGCGCCGCCAACGCTGTTCAACCCGATCCCAGCGCCAGGGGATACCATCGAAGCCAACGGCATAGGCCTGACCATCGCCGTTTATTGAAATATCTGCGGCATTGCCGGCGATCGGCGTCCAGCCTGAAGAGTCATCCGTTTGGGCCGAGGCAGAGATACACGCGAAGAAAAGCAACACAGTAAGGCTGAGCCCGCAAAGGCTTTGAAATCGGAATGTCACGAGGCGTCTCCTGCTGTTATAGACGCAACCCTGCCCCTTAATTGCGCGTGAATTTTTCCTGAACCAACGCGATGTTCTTGTGTGTGTCTCCTTCATTCTGCCAGGATCGGATATCGACATCGCCGCTGCGGAATTCTTCAAAAAACTCACGACCCTGCAGCTTGCCAAGGATTTCATTGAAGGTTGGCTGTGGCGTGTACCAATCCTTGTTGCGTTGCTCCAGCCGCTCGATATCCTTTTCCAGATTGGACATCTGCTGTTCAATTATGCTTCGGTCTTCGGTCGACTGACGTGTGTATTGCGGGCGACGGGGCGTGATCAGAATCAGGACAGAGCGTTCAAATTCGCGCTGTACCCGTTGGGAAAATAAAAGGTTCAACCCCGGAACGTCCATCAATCCAGGGACACCATCTGCGGATTTAGACGTTTCACGTTCACTCAGCCCGCCCAGGATCAATGTCTCATCAAATTTCATTGTGACGGTGGAATTCACATTGGTTTTGGTGGTGTCCAGGCGAAACTCGAACACGACCGAATTAGACGGATCGGTCAGAAAGGTCCGTTCCGCAACGACATGCAGGCGCAACATATTGTCCGGCAGGATTTCAGGTGTCACGGCAAGCTTCACCCCGACCTCCTTTTGCACCGAAACACTGTCCCCATTGCCGCCAGAGACGGCAGCGGCGAGAATTTCCGTACCGGAGAAGAATTCCGATGTCTGACCGGATTGCGCGACCAGGCTGGGCTTGGCCAATACTTGGTTATTGGAATCAGCAGAATTGGCGATGTTAAGCGAATAGGTAACGGCGGGAATCGAAATCATCCGTGTAATGGTTTGGCTGCTCTGTTCCAGGCCTGTGCCCAGGTAATCTTTTGTCCGGGTGCTGGAATATCCCAATCCTGTTGTCCCGGTCAGGGGATCACCAAATTGTAATTGCAGCCCGTTCAGAAGATTGATGCCGCGTGAATCGCGAACATCCTCCTGCGTCCCAATCAAAACAACGTCGACAACGACCATTTCGGAATCGGTAAAGCTGGTATCTGTTGAGGTCCCAAGCGATGGCGTTATAACGGGCTCAATGGACTGTGTCGCACCCCCAAAAGCGTCGGGTGTTTCGCTGTAGGAATCCGTGGAGTCGTATGGCTGGGCATCTGAGAACTGCGCCAGCATGACCTTTGCATCCGTATCGTAAAATGTTTGCCAACCATGAACGCGCCGCTGCAGGGTCTTTGCATGTGCCTCATCCGCAATCGAATCCTGATAGGCCTTCAGATAGTGCGCGGCACCGGTGCGGTCATTCATCGCGGCCAAGGACAGGCTGCGTGCCTTCAGAACATCCGGATTTAACCGGGCCTGCGGATCAATATCCATCAAATGCTTCAGGGCGGCTTCCGCGGTTTTTGGATCCCGGGCATAATACGACGCAGTAGCCAGGTTATAGAGGACTGTCGGATCGTCGCCGTTATGCACTGCCACGGCTGCAAAATACCCCTGCGCCAACCCAAACCGGCGCTGATCCATATATAACAGGCCCAGTTGATATTGTGCCCCCAGATTGCCCGGATCGAATTTAAGCGTCTGTTGATACCCCTGCTCCGCCAGGGAGAATTTCGCTGCATCCCCCGCAGTTCCCATAAGATGATAGGTCAAGCCATTGAGGAACTGTATGTCTGGATTTGTTATATCCATTTTCAGGGCCAGATTGATAAGCCGTGATGCATCGTCCAGCCTGTTCTCCCGCAAGGCCTGACTGCTTTCCTGTACCAGTCGATCCGTGTCGCTGGGCTGGTACAGGGATGCCTCTATGACAGACGATTTGGCCGCGCTGGTTTTTGGCTGATATCCCTTGTCAGCATCCAGTGTTTGGCAACCGGCCGCGACACCTAAGATCGCTCCGAAAACAACCCCCTTGCCCAATACACACAGATCATTCCTGCGGCCGCTTTTCATCTGTTTTTTTTACCTTCTTAAATCAGATTTTACGATTAATCCGGCGGTCAGTTCGTTGCTGACCAGGGCCGCCAAACTTGACCAGCCGTATTATCGCAGCGCGCAAGGACGATGGGGGAGTCCTTGGCCAGAGGCCCGGAAACAGACATACAGAATCTGCTCCGCAAGGATTGCACCATGCCTTCCCGTGTCAGTTGCCAATTCTTGGCATTTGACGGGGCCTGGCATTCGGTCACCAGAACCGGCACCTGATCTGCCAACCTGGATCCATCGACAACGATGCAAAAGCGTTGCGCGAAGACCAGTGTACTGTTCTTGCTGTTGGGTTGGATCCACATCGTCCCCTTGTCATCACAATCCCGCAGAGCCAGACCCTGAGAGTGTTTGTGCAACTTGCTGACACACAGGCCAGGCGCGGCGGACAGCTCAAAGCGGATCGTATCAGCGGTCTGCTGGTTCATTTTAATGTAAGCCGTCGTCTGCGCTTTGGACGCGGTTGGCGGTTCTGCGGGCGCTGCGGCGGCGGTTTGCGTTGTGCCAAGCAAGGTGCCCCCCAGTATCGTGGGCATTGGCCTTGCCTCTGACCCATCGGTGTCCCCCTTAAGCATGGCAATCCGGGCTTTAAACCCTGCGCTGGGCTTGGTACTTCCACTGGTCAGCAGGCTCCAGTGATATCCAAGCTGCTCCTCACCATCTTTTTGTTGCAGGAAAACATTCAAATCGACCGGCAGATTGGAAAGCTCCACGGCCTGGTTGATCTTGCTTTCAGCCACATCGAGCTTGACGAATTTGTCCAGTTCCATGGCAGTGGTTATGGCAACAGCAATAGCGACACTGACCGGCCCCGATGCAGCTGCGAATACTTTTGAAATCGCATTGCCGCCAGTGGCAATATAGGTGCCAACCGCTGCGCCCGCCGCTTTCTCAGCGATTTGCACGCTATAGGGTGCGACAAAAGCAAACTTGCCGGCCAGGAAACCTGACAAATAGGCACCGGTCAGCATACCAACCCCCGACGCGCCAGAAATGCTGGCATTTACGATTCCCGCAAAATCCGGGGGTGTGATGACACCGCCATACAGGGCGACCAGATTGCCCTTCCCCCGTTCCGCAAGCACGGCAGCAGTCGCCGCCTTCCAGGTTTCGTGCGCCTGCTTGGATTGGTAGGCGATGAACTGGCGGTTCCACTGAATGTATTGTTCCAGCGTCGCGATGAAATTCTTCTCTGCATCCGTGCGCTGGGCGACCGGCTTTTTCACAGCAAGGGCCGTCTGCTCCAGAATCACTGCATGCAATGGCGCGCTATTCCAGGGCTCTTCATCAATCAGTTTCCAAACAGCCTGGGATACCATATCCACATCCTGTTTGGTTTTTTGGGCCGCCTGCAGAATCGCTGCATCAATTTCCGTGCGGCTGACGATCAATTGAGCTGCCATTTCCTCCGCACTGCTGCCAAGACCGAACAAGCCTGGCATATCCCGGTTCGGCGTTGCCCAGACAAAGGATTTATATTCGCAGGCCTTTGCGGTCTTCACACCGCTGACCGAGCGACGGGAATTGTCAGGGCAGGTCCAACATGTGCCGCCATCGACGAAATCAAATATCTGACCGGGCTCACAGGTCAGGGCCGCTTCCTTGATGGCAGGCTGGAAATCCAGGACTTTGATACAGGCGCTGTTGCTTGTGACCGAATTGCCGGTACGTTTGAATCCTTCCGGGCAGGACCAGCATTCACCGCCATTGCGCGGATCTGTAAAGGAACTGTCCACGGGACAGGCGCGCCCTTCAAAAACCGCCGTGCGTGCCTTTTTGCCAATCATGCCACAGGCATTATGGGCATCAACAGATGCCGCGGTGCGGCCATAACCAGACGGACAGGACCAGCATTCGCCCCCATTACGACCATCCATAAAGGCCCCAACGGGGCATTCCTTCTTGCCGTCAAAATTTGCTGAACTGCGGATTGCGCCGCCAACGGGCTTATCACAGGCCTTGTCACTGTCGACACTGCGCGCATTGCGATTGTAGCCATCGGGACAAGTGAAACACGACCAAGTGCCAAGATCGAAGAAAGAGCCTTTCGGGCAAGTCCCCAACGCCTTGCTGACTTTCTCTGCGCGGGTAAAGCCACAGGCTGGCTGCAACCGTCCGCTTGCATCAATACCCCCGCATTCGGACTGACCTTTTAGTAACTTCCAATTCGAATTGGCTTGCGCTGTGCCCGACAATGGGCCGACAGCAGCAATGAATAGCAAGACCAATCCGACATAAGTCAGATCCCGCAGTTTCACGAACGATCGCATTTGCATTCCCCTTGGCCAGCACAATGCCACTGGCTAGATTTTGAGCCCCATCGTTGTTTAGGGGAGCAATGTCTATTGAGGCAATGCTGAGGGCGGAGACCTGTGCAGAATTCTGCGCTTTGGTGACAAAGCCTGCGCTTTAGCGATTTTTATGCGATCAGAAGGGCGCTTACGCCTCATTTCAATCGTGCATGCGCCGTGTCCGGGAGGGAAGGACACCAAACTGCTTTTGATACGCCTTTGAAAAGGCCCCCATATGCGAAAAACCCCTTTTCAGGGCGATCTCACGGATGCTGGCACTCTCCCCTGCGGCGCGCAGGTCGTCATGGGCCAAATTTAGACGAACATGCCGGACATAAGCCATTGGTGACATGCCAAAACTGCTGTTAAACGCAATTTGAAGCGTCCGATAGCCACAGCCCGCCTGATTGGCCAGCATCTCTAATGTAATAACACGATCTGCATTGGCATGGATAAAGTCCCGGGCGCGCTTAACATGATAGGGAATGATCTCATTGCTGGTCGGTTGCCGCTGTAACAGGTCCGAATAGGAGTTTGGCAAAAGAGAAAGCACCTGAGTCAGAAACATATCCCGCATCCCTGCGGTTACCATGGGATTATTCACAGCAAGCAAGGGACCATCCAGGGCGTCCGCTATATAATGCGCCGTCGTTCGAAGATGGATGCCACCAGGCGTGCTGAGATCCAGTTTTGCCGCGAAATCGGGGGCGCGTAAATTCGCACGATCTCCCAACAGCGTTCGTGCGTGTCGACTCAGGATATCATTGGAAATCGAATAAACGAAGCTGGAGAAACAGTCCTGCAGCGCCGACAAAGGTGCGCGGGCATCACGGACCAACCCCTGGGTCAACGATACATCAAAATCTTCACCGCGATGCCGAACCGCAGCCGCACCACCAGTCAATATGAACAGCATCAGCGCATCTTCGTCGCGCTCATAGACATGGACGCGTGTTGAAACATCGCCATAGTTGATATGAAACAATTTGATATCGGCAAGCGGTGCCATTTTTAGCGATGCGTCAACATCGCAGCCCAGGCCGACGACATCAATTTCATCGGTACTTGTCAGATCAGCCAGCAGGCTCCGCATTTCATGCAGGTCTTTAGACGCCAAAATTTGATGATTACTTAGGTACGCCACCGTATTGTAATCCTATCAAAAGCGCCTCCCCGCTTCGACAGTATAGCCCAGTCTTGGAAATTGTACCCCCTCTAATTTACTGACCCATCATGCTGCTGCATAACTGGCACTGTCAGAAAAAATGGAAAGAGCATCATGCGCTCGCATGAGTTCAAACAGATACAAGCATCATGCGCTCGCATGAGCTCAAGCATACACAAGCATCATGCGCTTGCATGATTTCATGCAAGAGTCCGTTTCACTGCCCTTACTTTGGGGATTCCCCCTGACGGTCGCTACTTTTGTATCAGGGAGGGCAGATAGGTTGCCAGTTCCGGGACCATGATGATGATCGCAAGCAAGATCAGTTCGGCGATCACGAACGGTGTTACGGCCTTATAGATCATCATTGTCGTCGTGCCGGGGGGAGAAACGCCCTTCATCGCAAACAGAAGCAGTCCGAAGGGAGGCGTCATGCCGCTGATCTCGATCGCGAACAGGACCAGAATCCCAAGCCAGATGACATCAATCCCCATGCTTTGGGCCAGGGGCATATAGAATGGAATTGTCAGCAGGATCATGCTGAGCGAGTCCATGATCATTCCCAACAACAGCAGAATAACCAACATGCCGATAATCACTGTCATGGGATGTGGGTCCAAAGCGCTGACCATTGCGACCAGCTGCTGGGTTGCCCCAGAAAATGCCAGAACTTGAGAGAATGTGCTGGATCCAGCGATGATCAGCAGCATCATCCCCCCGATGATGGCAGATCCCAACAAGGACTTGCGAATCATTGCAATAGAAAATCGCTTATAGGCGATGCTGAACAAGACCGCGCCCGTCGCACCCAGGGCGGCGGATTCTGTAGGTGTTGCGATCCCCCCCAGAATGCTGCCCACAACGATCACGAACAGAAACATCAGTGGGATTACATAGGTGAAGAACGCGCCCCATCGTTGCCAGAAGCTCATAGGCGGCAATTCATATACAGGGGCTAGTTTCGGGTTTAACAAGCACCGCACCAGAACGATCGACGCATGCGTCAGACCAATCATGATGCCAGGAATAATGCCACCAATTAGAATATAGCTGATCGGGATCTGCGATACAGTGCCCAACAGGATCGCCATATTCGACGGCGGAATCAGCATTGCCACCCCACCCACGGCCATGATTGGCCCCATAGATATGCTGGGATGGTACCCCCGCCGCGTCATTTCAGGAATCAATGTGCTGCCCAGCATCGCTGTATTCGCCATGCTGGAGCCGGACAAGGCGGAGAAAACGACGCCACCGCCAACGGCTGCAAGGCTTAAGCGTCCTGGTACCTTGGTAAACAAGCGTTCAATCGCATCAATACATTTTACCGCCAGCCCTGAATGAAACAGGACTTCCCCCATCACGATAAACATCAGCAATGGTGCCAATGTAAAATTGACCACGGCTTCCACGGCGTTGCGTGTGACCTGAACCAGCCCAATCTCGCCGCCCAGAAAAATCATCGCGCCAAGGATGTTTGAGCCAAAGAAGGCAAAGGCAACCGGTACCCCCATCCCCATCAAGAGAATGATCGTTCCGATCAAGATAACCATTACCAGATACCATTCCACAGCGCGGACCCCTTTTGCCCAAACTAAGACAGATTAAAATGCGTCACTTCTGGTCACACCCGTAGAAAGGTCTTCTATCGACTTCAGATACGCGCGTCGAACACCTTCAACAGCAAGTGTGAAAAACATGAAAGAAACCGCCGCGAAGGGCAGCCATTCCGGTATAAGAACATAGCGGAAGATCATCGACCCCTGTTCAAAGGCCTGAACTGTGGCACGCAAGGCGTAAAACGCCAGAACACTGGAAATCATCGTTAAAAGAATTCCCGAGAACACGCGCATCGCCTTTGCGACCGGCGGTGGGACCACCATCAGGACCAGATCGACTTCCACATGGCGCGACAGGCGCATGATATAGGCGGCCATAAAGGATGTGACGGCCAGAATGCCATATTCGACATAATCAAAAACCCAGGGAATACCCCCATGTCCCGAAAACCGCATCGCGACATCTGTGGTAACACCCAAAATCATGAAAGCTATGATAAGGGCGGAAGCGCCAGCAAGGCTATCCAAGAACCGATCCCAAAGGGCCCAAAACATGACGCCGCCTCATCCGTAAAATGTTAGAAAATATGGATTATTATCAACTGATGGCCAACTTATCCAAAGCCAGCACACAATTAATCCCCGGCCACCCTTTACAGGGTGACCAGGAACCAATCGATATCAGTCTTACTCGCCCAGCAAAATTGGTTTCAGCTTCGCGCTGAACTCCGGTGCCCGCGCTTCGATCTCAGCCCAGGTCGAATTGTATGCCATATCCAGGAACTTTTTGGTTTCTGCATCAGACAGTTCAATGACCTCGAACCCATTTTCTTTCACGGCTTTGTCGATGGCGGCATCTTCTGCAGCCTTCATCGCTGCTGTCGGTTCACCTTCAACATAGACACCGGATTCATCCAACGCTGCCTTCTGCGCATCTGACAGGCTGTTGTACTTTTCCAGGTTCATGAAAATCGCGATGTTCGGCGTATAAAAGCCTGGACCAAGGCGATATTTGGCAACTTCAATCCAGCTGGACGTAAACAGTTCTGAATTGATGTTGGCATATCCATTGGCAACGCCACGCTCCAACGCGGTGTAGATTTCACCCCGTTTGATCTGCAAAGGCTGGGCTTCCAGCGCTTCAAAGAATGCCTTTACGGTATTGGTGGTACGCAGGCGCAACCCTTTGAACTCTTCCAACGTGCGGGCTGGCTTGTTGGAGAAAATATAGAAGGGAATATCACCGGCATAAAGGCCGACCATTTTGATATTCATTGGAGCCAGCAGTTCATTGGTGGCTTCAAAAGCCCCTTTGGCGCGCATTTCTTGTGTCGTGATACGCGGTGCGCTGAGACCACCCAAGCCGGGCAGAAGATTCTCAAAATAGCTGGGCGGTGCCGCAACGATATCCACCAGACCATCAGCCAAAGCACGGGCCTGCTGGTTGGATGGAACCGCTTCCGGGCCCACAACACTTTCCACCTGAACCTCACCACCTTCATTTAAATGATTAACAAAGGCGTCAAACGTGGTTCGAAACGGTGACGATGAATTGCCGGTATAGATAGCGGCCTTCAATTTAACTGGCTCAGCACTTGCTCCTGAAATGCTGCCCATAACAAAGGCTGACATGGCCAGCCCAGTGACGATCTTCGATATTCTCATCCCATCTCTCCTGTTTAGTTTTATCATAACTAACTATTTAGTTAAAAGCCTTGTCGAACCGCTGTCAAGATGTTCATCTAAACAAATTGAAGGTCTGTGACCGGTTGATGTCGAAATAGGGAGTTTCAGGAATGACAGTGTTAGACTTGAGTTTGGCCGTCTGTGAATACGATAGGTGTAAAGCTGTTCTTGATGGGCGCGCCAGGGTTGATGGCTGCAACATCTATCCAACGGCGATAGAACCCGAGGAAGCCTTTCACCGGGCCTTCAAGTATCAGGAATTCGATGTCACCGAACTATCGATGAGCAGCTTCACCATGCTGACATCACGCGGTGACAGCCCTTATGTCGGCATACCGGCCTTCGTATCCCGCCTGTTTCGGCATTCAGGAATTTACATTCGAACCGACCGCGGCATTGATGATCCTTCAAAACTGAAGGGTATGGTTATCGGGTTACCCGAATATCAGATCACCGCGACGGTCTGGATTCGCGGCATCCTGGAAGATGAATATGGGGTCGATGTCCGATCTGTGAAATGGAAGCAAGGTGGACTGGAAGATGCGGGACGCACAGAGCGATCCAATCTGGACCTGCCCGCTGATATTGACCTGACGCCCATTCCTTCAGATCGCACCTTGTCAGACATGCTGGCCAGTGGAGAGATCGATGCGCTGATCAGCGCCCGGGCCCCGTCCTGCTTCCTGAAAGGCGCGCCCAATGTGGGGCGCATGTTCCCGGATTATCGCGCAGCAGAGCAGGATTATTTTCGCAACACCGGCATTTTCCCCATCATGCATATCATTGGCGTGCGCCGGTCGATTTACGAGAAGCATCCCTGGGTCGCGGTCAATCTGTACAAGGCATTTCTGGAATCCAAGAAACTGGCCATGTATGAATTGTCACAGATTGGCCATCTGTTTGTCAGCCTGCCCTGGTCCGTGATGGAACGGGACCAGACTGTCGCCCTGATGGGGGAGGATTTCTGGAGCTATGGGGCGCATGAGAACAAAAAGGTTCTGGAAACCTTTTTGCGCTATCACCATGAACAGGGTCTATCAAAACGCCTGGTTGGTATGGAAGAGCTTTTTGCCCCGTCCACACTGGAACTGACGAAAATCTGACCCGTATCAGCGCGCCGGCATGATCACTTCCAGCACCGTTACACCCTGCTTTTCCAGGGCTAATTGGGCCAGCTGAGTGATCATGTCGGACAGTGCCGGATCTGATTGATCCATCCGGACTGCTTTCAATGCGCCGTGTCCACGGGCAATGTCGGTGATCTGCAAGGACGGGTGATCCAAACTTTGTCCGACCCAGATATTGTCCAGTGATCGCTGACGATCCCGGGCAACGCGCTCCTGATGCACAACATCATTGCCATAAACGCCATTGGCTGCGACCAGCACCAGTAAGGGAAGATTCTTGTTCGCCGCTGTCCATAGTGCCGATGCACCCATTGCATAATCACCATCCCCCAGCACCATAACCGGCAAACGACCACTGTCTTTCAGGGCCAATGCGATGCCAACGGCAAGGCCTGGTCCGGACGCCAATCCCTCTCCACCATCGCGGCCTAGATAATCCAATGGATGGGTAAAAGGAATTAAGTCTGCCGACCAACTGAGTGGCAGCTTCGCAAGGGTTATGGGAAAGTGTTCCCGCAAGCGGTTTAGCGCCGCCGCGATATGGGAATAGGCAACCGGTGCGGCCAAACTTTGCGAATCAGGCCCCGTTCCAGACAATGCCGCTGGAACCTCCCACAAATCCTTGCTCTCCCCGGCAAAGGCTTCATACAAATTCAACAGGGCACAATCCGGGTCCACCGGGAACACCGTTGCCTGCGCTGGCAGGGAAAAACCATCTTTTACAAATCCACGATGGGCCGCATGGTCGCGACTGAACAAAAGAAGCTTGTCTTTACTGAGGTCCGGATCGCAGGCCGATAAAATACTGGCCGGATCAACCGGGTCGAACAGCAGAACGCAATCAGCAGAGCGCAAGGCCGTCTGCTGTGCCATATCCAACCCAAATCCCGGATGGCTGACATGGGCGGGCGCATTGGTTGGGAAAGCGGCAGCAGATCGGATATCCGTGATGACCCACGCGCCCAAGGCTTCAACCAGGGCCATTCGAAGCGCCCAATCACTTTCGTCCCGTGAAACGCGCCCGAAATGAATGATCGGACGCTGTGCCCCCCGAAGGGCTTGTTCGATCTCTTTGACCTGTTCCCCGGTCAGGCCGGGCTGTTGCACATTTGGTCGGGCCGCCAATTCAGATACCGGCGGGGGAGAGTCCAGCCATTCTTCCTGGTCCAATACATCCAGACAGATATAAACCGGACCCTTGGGACCATCCATTGCCAGAAATGTCCCTTGCGCTATGGAACGCACCGCCGATATGGCAGAAGCTGGTTGATCATCCCATTTCGTATAGGGACGGACCAATTGCGCCTGGTCCTGGAATGTGTGAATCCATTCGATCCAGGGTCGCCGCCGGGCGGCATCCCTCGGTCCACCGGCACCGATAATGACAACCGGTGCCCGGTCCACCCAGGCATTATAAATGGCCATCGTCGCATGCAACAGGCCGACATTACTGTGCAGCATTGCCAAAGCCGGGCGTCCCGTCACCTTGGTCCAGCCATGCGCCACGGCAACAGCATGTTCATCATGCAAACAGGTCAGAATATCCAACTGGCCATCGGGGTAATTCACCATGCTGTCATGCAGCCCCCGATAACTGGCACCGGGATTAAGCGATGTGACTGTAAAACCAACCTGCCTTAACCCAGCGGCAATAAGATCTGAACCCCACATATTTAGCTTGCTCCCGACCTGATGATCTTTTCTCTTGGAGTTATCCTACTAACTTGTTAGTTAATTACAAGGAAAGGCGCTGAAGCGCACGCACAAAGGATGGATAGCAGACAATGAAATCAGAACACCTGTCGCTTTTACCCACTCACCGTCAGCTTTATTATGGTGGTGCATGGCATCCCAGCCTTAAGAAAAGTGCTACGGATTTGATCAACCCTGCCACTGGCGCATCACTGGGCGTTGCCGCAGAAGCAGGATCAGCGGATGTCGACGCCGCCGTCGCCGCAGCAAAGGCGGCCTTTCAGATATGGCGGAATGTCAAACCACTGGAACGTGCAGATCGGTTGCGCGCCCTGGCGGCATCCCTGCGTCGGCACAGCGATGAATTGGCGACACTGGATTCCATTGATTGCGGTAATCCGGTTGCTGAAATGCACCGCGATGTTGAAATGGGCGCACGCGGATTGGAACTGTTCGCCGGTTTGGTGACGGAGATGAAAGGGGAGACGATCCCGGTTTCAGCAGACCATCTGAACTATACCGTGCGCGAACCCCTGGGCGTGGTCGCGCGCATCATCGCGTTCAATCATCCAATCATGTTTGCAACAATGCGCTGTGCAGCCCCACTGGCAGCCGGTAACACGATCATCGTGAAGCCGTCTGTCCAGGCCCCCCTATCAGCCCTGCGCCTGGCGGAGATTATTGACGAAGAAGACCTGCTGCCACCCGGCGTTTACAACGTTCTGACCGGCGACCAGGAATGCGGCAGTGCGCTGTCCAGCCACCCGGATATTGCGAAAGTTTCCTTGATTGGCAGTGTTGGGACGGGGAAGAAAATCCTGAGCGCCGCCGCCAATACCGTGAAACATGTCGGCCTGGAAATGGGTGGTAAAAATGCCCTGATCGCCTATCCGGATCAAGACATTGATGTGATTGCAGACGGCGCGATCATGGGGATGAACCTGACATGGGCGGGACAATCCTGTGGCTCCACAAGTCGGGTCTTTCTCCATGCCTCGCATTATGATGCGGTTCTGGAGAAAATTGTTGCGGGTTGCACGCATTATGTGCCCGGTGACCCAACCGATCCGAAAACGACCATGGGTCCGCTGATCAGCAAGGCCCAATATGAGAAAAGCCTGATGTACATCCAGGCCGGAATTGAAGAAGGGGCGACCCTGAAATGTGGCGGCAAGGCCTGTAATGCGAAAGGGTTCGAAGACGGATTTTTCGTTCAACCCACAGTCTTTTCCGATGTCACCATGTCAATGCGGATCGCGCGGGAAGAAATTTTTGGACCGGTCCTGTCAATCTTCCGCTGGGAAGATGAAGACGAGTTGTTCAAACAGGTGAACGATTCCGATTATGGCCTGAGTGCGGCCATCTTCACAAAAGACCTGACCACCGCCCATCGGGCCGCCGCGCGGGTGGAAGCCGGATATATCTGGGTCAATCACGCAGGCCCGCACTTTATCGGTGCGCCCTTTGGAGGCTATAAACAGTCAGGACTGGGCCGCGAAGAAGGGCTGGAAGAGCTATTGGCCAGCACCAACACAAAAAACATCAACATCAAACTCTGAGGTCGTCATGGAGATTCAAAATCAATTCTCGGTTCCGCTGCCACGCGACGAAGCCTGGAAGGTCCTGTTGGATATTCCGCGTATAGCCCCCTGTATGCCTGGCGCGAAGCTGACCGATGCTGATGTTGATGCCGGTGTTTATCAGGGGGAGGTACAGGTTCGTCTGGGGCCCGTGATGCTGGCCTTTAAGGGCAAGGCGGAAATCACCGAAAGATCGGATACGGACTATCATGCGACCGTGCATGCAGAAGGCCGCGATACCAAGGGCCGTGGCGGTGCCACCGCCGATGTCTCCTTCCGACTGGAACCCGACGGGGATGAATCTGTTGTGAAAATTACATCGGTTCTGAATCTGTCTGGATCGGTTGCACAATATGGTCGGGGGTCTGGCATGATCAACGATCTGGCGACCCATCTGATCGGACAGTTCGCTAAGAATCTGAACAAAGAAATCAATCAAAGCCCCCGCCCGGCTGCGGCGGCGACCGCCCCGGCGGGTAATGGCGACAGCGCAGCAATAGCACCGACCGCAGCGCCGACCCAACCCCAGGAGCAATCAACACAGACACAATCCAGCAGTCCAATATCTGGTGTGTCCCTGTTTTTCTGGCTGATGTGGCGTCAGATCAAGCGAGTCTTTGGGGCCGCATAACCCCAGCCATCATACTAGGCTGCGCTGCTCTGCTTACCCTGCTGAATGAACTGGAACAGATCCTGTGGCATGACTGGAATGCGCTGAATCATATTATTTTTAGCCCCCAGCGCATTTTCAATCGCAGACACAATCGCCCCGGCGGTCGGCAGGCATCCGGCCTCCCCCACGCCCTTCACGCCCAGCGGATTCAGCGGACTTGGATATTCTGCCAAATGCACATCGATGCGTGGAATTTCTGGCGCTGTGGGCATCAGATAATCTGCCAATGTCGTCGTCGTGGGCTGCGCCTGTTCATCATACCCCATGAACTCAAACAGGGCGTTTCCGATCGCATGAACGACCCCACCATGGATCTGACCGACCACGATCTTCGGGTTTATGGCGCGACCACAGTCATTGACGACAACATAGCGCTGCAGCGTAACCGCACCGGTTTCCGCATCGACTTCCAGTTCAACCGCATGAACGCCCATGCCATATGTCAGGCCTGTAGGCATGAAATATTCTGTCGCCTCCAGGCCCGGCGTGACACCTGTGGGCAGGGAATAGCCCGGCGACCCGCCCGCGATCTTTGCCAGTTCTTTCAGGCTTGTTTGAATTTCCGTGCCCTTAACCCGCGCCATTCCGTCGACCAGTTCAATGTCGCCGACATCGGCTTCAAACAGGCCGGCTGCGATATGCAATGCCTGGTCGCGTACCGCCTTGGCTGCGACAGAGACAGACGACCCTGCAACCACCGTCTGGCGACTGGCAAAGCCGCCCAGGCCTAAAGAAATGGTATTGGTGTCACCGCACACCACCGTGATATCGCCAGGGTCAACGCCCAGGGATTCCGCAGTGATCTGTGACAAGGCTGTTTTTAAACCCTGGCCCATGGGCATCGCGCCGGTGAAGACCGTAACCTTGCCAGATTTTCCAATACGGACCGTTGCGGATTCGTAGGGTCCCCGTCCCGTACCTTTGATCCCACAGGCAACACCGATGCCCCGCAGCAGCCCGGCCTGGGCCGCTTTTGCCTTTCTATCGGCAAATCCATCCAGATCGATTTCTTTCAACGCCTGTTCATACATGGCGTGGAAATCACCGCTGTCATAGGTAATGCCCGACCCGGAACGCGATTTCAGCGGGGTCGAAAAAGGCATGGCCGATACGGGGATCAAATTGCGACGGCGAATTTCGATCCGGTCCAGGCCCGCCGCGTCCGCCAACGCGTCCAGAACCC
>TARA_R100001143_G_scaffold30409_2_pt1 | contig 83082 bp, 82 predicted proteins | sample TARA_R100001143 | Tara Oceans TARA_R100001143 (sample SAMEA2621300) | marine metagenome | biome: marine biome (ENVO:00000447); feature: mesopelagic zone (ENVO:00000213); material: "saline water (ENVO:00002010), including plankton (ENVO:xxxxxxxx)" | depth 800 m | reverse complement strand
CGCCGGGGGCGGGCGCGACAGGTCGCTGGCGCGGACGGCGGGAACATCAATCGACAGGTCAATGCGATCAAACAGGGGGCCGGAGATTTTCGCCTGATAATCCAGCGCACAGCGCGGCGCGCGGCTGCAGGCCAGGTCGGGATCATCCAGATGCCCGCATCGGCAGGGATTCATCGCCGCGATCAATTGCACCCGGGCGGGATAGGTCACATGGGCGTTGACCCTCGCCACAACGGCCCGGCCTGTTTCCAGCGGCTGGCGCAGGGATTCCAGCGCGCCGCGCTGAAATTCCGGCAGTTCATCCAGGAACAGAACCCCATTATGGGCCAGGGAGACTTCGCCCGGCTTGGCCCGTTGTCCGCCCCCCACCAAGGCCGGGGTGGAACTGGAATGGTGGGGATCACGAAACGGTCTGGCATGGGACAGGCCGCTGTCGATCATCAGCCCCGCGACCGAGTGGATCATGGAGACTTCCAGCGCCTCCGTCGCGGACATCGGCGGCAGGATGCCGGGCAGGCGCGAGGCCAGCATGCTTTTCCCAGCCCCCGGCGGGCCCATCAGCAACAGGTTGTGACCGCCCGCCGCCGCGATTTCCAGGGCACGTTTGGCGGTTTCCTGGCCCTTGATATCGGCCAGATCCGGTAACTCGCCGGGCGGTGGGGCCAGTTTGGGTGTGGGGACCGCCATCATCTGGCTGCCATTCAGATGATTGATCAGTGCGATCAGATCCGGTGCGGCGGCGATTTCCATATCCCCGGCCCAGGCGGCTTCCCCCCCTTGCGCGGCGGGACAGATCAGCGCCTTATCCATGCCAATGGCGGCCATGGCGGCGGGCAGCACCCCCGCGACCGGCGCGATGCGCCCATCCAGCCCCAATTCGCCCAGTGCCAGATAGCCGTCCAGCGCATCACTGGGGATCGCCTCCATCGCGACCAACATGCCAAGTGCGATGGGCAGGTCGAAATGGCTGCCTTCCTTCTGAACATCGGCAGGCGACAGATTGACCGTGATCCGCTTGGGCGGCAGTGCCAGCCCGATGGCGGCCATCGCACCGCGCACCCTTTCGCGGCTTTCCGCCACCGCCTTGTCGGGCAATCCCACCACGGCAAAGCTGGGCAGGCCCGAGGTCAGTTGGACCTGGACGTCGATGGGCATGGTATCAATGCCCTGGAACGCGACTGTTGTAACATGTGCAACCATAACAGGCTTTATGCCGCAACCAGCAGGGCCTGTCAGCGGGAATCCTTTGTGACCCCTGGATTTTTATGGACAATGACCGGGGGACTGTTAGGAAATGAGTTTTGAAGGCAGAACCACACACTCCGTCACACTGACATCATGAGCAGCAAGGACCGAGGATCATGGACGAAAGCAAACGCCTGGAGACCCTGAGAAACCTGGAAATTCTGGATACGGAACCGACGCCGGAATTCGATCGGATTACCGGTTTAGCGACGCATATATTCAATGCCCCGGTTGCCTTGATCTCTCTGGTTGACGAGTCGCGCCAATGGTTCAAATCCATGCAGGGCTTGTCGGGGCAGGAATCACCACGCGAAACATCGTTTTGTGCCCATGCGATTCAAGGCGTGGATGTCATGGAAGTGACCAATGCGCTGGACGACCCGCGCTTTGCCGATAACCCACTGGTCATTGGGGAACCCTATATCCGATACTATTGCGGCGCGCCCCTTGTGATGCGCAATGGGGCCAGGATCGGCACGTTATGTATCATTGACATGCAATCGCGCGACCCGATATCCCATGGCAAACGCCTGTTGTTGAAAGAGCTGACCCTTCAGGCGATACGCGAAATCGAACTGCATGCCCTGGATATTGATACGGACGAGATCAACCAGATCCTTCCTTAAACCGACGGATTTGCGGGGACCGTAACCCGCCGCAAGGTCAGATTGATCCGGCCCGGCGCGTCTAGCAATGTCGACGTGCCCGGTATCAGGCGGTCGATGCCATGACGCGAGTCCCGCGCCGGCCCAGACAACAGCGCAACATCGCCAGAACTTAACCACAGAGAACGAGTGGGGGACCCTTTTGCCGCCGCCCCGATGCGAAACAATGCTGTATCCCCCAGCGAAATAGACAGAACCGGCGCATCACGGGCCGCCTCATCCTTGTCCTGGTGCAGGCCCATGCGCGCATCCGGCCCGTACCAATTGATCAGACAGGCCTCCGGCGGCGCTGGATATCCGCTTAAATCATCCCATATCTTCAAAATAAGGTCCGGTATTGCAGGCCAGGGCGACCCGGTCACGGGATGATGCGCCTGATAGCGATATCCGCCCTGCTGATCTGAAACCCAGCCCAGGGGTCCCGCATTGCTCATCCGCACGCTGAATGGCTTGCCAGAGCGGGGCAGAGCCGGGGTAAAAAGAGGAGCCGCAATCAGACAGGCGCGTATCTCCATCACAAGACTGTGTTGGGTCTGTCGATCAAGATAGGCCGGATGGAGTTTAAACCCGTCGATCAAATTGCTACACTCGCCTGATTGCTGATAAATATATGGGTATCCGCCACTCATATTGGCACCGAAACCGGGCCTGAAGACTGAAACCATATTACCAGAGGACAAAATCACCCCAATGCTAAGCAAATTAAAAGACTTCTTTTCCGCCGATCCTAAAATCAATCATTCGAGCGAGCGCGAGCAACGGGAATTGCATATCGCTGCTGCGGCGATGTTGATTCAGGCTGCGATGACCGATGGCCATATTGATGAGGTGGAGCGAACCCGCATCGGCGTGCTGATCGAACGCCATTTCGGCGTCCCTAGGCAAGAAGTCCACCAAATCCTGACAGAAAGCGAAGCCAAGGCAGAAGCCGCCGTCGATATTTATTCCTTCCTGCGAGTCGTCAATGACCATTTTGATCATGAAGAGCGCATTTCCCTGGTCGAAATGCTGTGGGATGTCGTCTATTCCGACGGCGATCTGCACGACCACGAAGCCAACCTCATTCGCCGTATCTCTGGCATGCTGGGCCTGACCGATGTTGAAAGCGGCACCGCGCGCAAGAAGATTCTGGCACAGCGAGAGGCCGCAGTTGAAGATCAGGATGCGATCCACCCCAAGGGAGACGTCCATTCCGGATAGGATCATTTCGATAGGGGTGCATGATACTGGGAATTTTGTTTAAGCTCATGCTGCCGCATGGTGCTTGGGGTTATGTTTAAGCTCATGCGGGCGCATGATGCTGGGACTTATGTTTAAGCTCATGCTTGCGCATGATGGTAGGACTTATATTTACGCTCATGCTTGCGCATGATGCTTTGCCGTCACCGCGCCGAATGCGCCCCATTAGGAACCGGTCGTCATGATACGCCGTCTGCGCCTGATCACCGGTCTGATCCTGTTTTCCTATATCTCCCTGCATCTGATTCCATTGATTCTGGGCAATCATTCCCTGGCGATCATGGAATTCGTCCGGCCCAGCCTGCATGGCTTCTGGGAAAGCTGGCCAGGCCAAATCCTGCTGTATGGGGCAATGGCGATTCATCTGATACTGGGATTCTATGCAATTTATGCCCGTCGCCGGTGGAAGGGGATCGGCCTGGGGGAGATGGTCCAATTGGCGTCAGGCATTGCGGTGCCAGCCCTGTTGTGTCTGCACGTTGTCAGCACCCGCATCGCGGCCATGCAATATGGTATTCAGCCCAGCTATCCCTGGATCATGGCGATCTATTTGAAATATGACACCATGGCTGGATGGCGCCAGGCGGCCGCCCTGATTGTTGCCTGGTTTCATGGCTGTCTGGGTCTGTATTACTGGCTGCGACTGAAGCCATTCTGGCCCGGAATCCGGTTTGGCCTGTTCGGACTGGCGATATTATGGCCCGCCCTGGCGCTGACTGGATTTTATAAGGCGGGGACAGAAGCTGCCGCCCTGACCGACAATCCAGCCTGGGTGCGGGTTGTGCTGCGCGAAGTGGGGTCCCTGTCGCAAACCGATCAAATGGTATTGTACCAGATTCAGGACGCCCTGTTGCTGGCCCTTGCAGGCATGCTGACCGTCAGCCTTATCGCCCGTTTCGTTCGGCGTCAGGTGCAGAAGCGGGCAGGTCTTGTGATCCTGAATTATGATGACGGGCGCGACCATCGCTTTACCCAGGGCCTCAGCATCCTGGAGGCCAGCCGCGATTGCAATTATCCCCATGCCAGCGTCTGTGGGGGGCGGGGGCGATGTTCCACCTGTCGCGTCCGCATCCGCCGGGGTCAGGACCTTTTGCCCCCGCCTGGCGAAGAGGAACTGAAAGTCCTGACACGCGTACGCGCCGGGCCAGATGTGCGTCTGGCCTGTCAGGCCATTCCCCTATCGGGTGAAATCCATATCACACCCCTGCTGCCCCATACCGCAACGGCGGCGCATGGCTATGCCAGGTCCGATATGGTCCAGGGCAAGGAGATAACCATTGCCGTCATGTTCTGTGATTTGCGGGGATTTACCAGGGTCAGTGAAGACCGGCTGCCCTATGACACGGTTTTCCTACTAAACCGCTATTTTGATGCGATGGGCAAGGCAATCGAAGAAAGCGGGGGTCATCTGGACAAATTCATTGGCGACGGGGTCATGGCCCTGTTCGGCATTGAAACCACACCGGAAGACGGCTGCCGTCAGGCCCTGATCGCGGCGAAACGGATGTCGGAACGGCTGACCGTCCTGAATAAAAGCCTGGAACAGGACCTGGACGAGCCTTTACGGATTGGGATTGGCATTCATGTTGGATCGGTCATTGTCGGGGAAATGGGCTATGGTCGCGCCACGCAATTGACGGCAATCGGGGATGCGGTCAACACGGCCAGCCGCCTGGAAGCGATCACAAAGGACTATGGTGTCCAGCTAGTGGCGTCAAAAGCCGTGTTGCGGACAGCGGATCTGTCGCTGGGCACGTTTCCATATGAAGAACATGAGGCAGAAATCCGGGGCCGCGTTCAGCCGATCCGGTTGATCGCCATTCAAGACGCGTCCCTGCTGGCGCTGTGAAGGGCCGAAAATCGCCCTATTGCGCGCCGGCCTGAATAAGTGCCTGTTCGACACCGGGCGTGCGGCTGTCGCGGGCCCAATCCAGGGGGCTGCGGCCGGTGTAATCGCGAATAGTCAGATCCGCCCCGTGATCTATCAACAGCTCAAGAATATCCAGATACCCGGCGCGGGCGGCCGTCATCACCGGGGTCAGCCCGCGGCCATTGCGGATATCCACCGAGGCCCCCTTGTCCAGAAGATAGGCCACCATGTCATAATCACCGTCTTCCGACGCCCAAAACAGGGCCGTATTTCCGATATTGTCCTGATGATCGATCGGGGTGCTCAACTGCAACAGATAGTCCAGAATGTGATAATGGCCGTTGCGTGCGGCAATCGTTATCCCGTTGCGCCCATCGAAATCCGTCATGGAGGGATTGTCACCCCGAATGACCAGCGATTTTACCTTTGGCAGATCACCCCGCTGAAAGGCGGTCAGCATTTCGGGGTCCCCCCCGATCACAGTCTGTGCCACAGCATTGTTCGGCGTTACGGGCGTGATCAAAAATGTCATCGCCAACAACAGGGCAAGGGCAATACGCTGGGGCTTCATCGGGTCATTCTCCTTTGCGGTGCGCTGGCTTGTGCTGGGCGTGTGAATTAATTGGGCTGACATATGCGTCATCGCAAGGCTCAAAATCAGAGTCCCAGGCCCTGAACCCACCGGGCTGCTGCGGCGACGCTTTCAACATAATTACTAACCGGTCTGGCAGGGCGTGCCAAGAGAGCAACAGGCAGTTTATGCAACCGGGCGGCATCAATTTTGGCCCGGGTCGCACTGCCCCCGGCATTGCGTGCAACAAGCACATCAATACCCAATCTGGTCAGCAAATCGCGCTCCCTTTTCAGCGTAAAGGGACCACGGTCCAACAGGACCTCTATCGCTGGATGATCCGGCAAGATATCTGGCGGGTCGATGGCCCGCAGGGTCAGGCGCATGCCTGTTGCCCTGGAAAAGGCACCCAGATTGGCCCCGCCCAGCGTGATCAATCCATGGCGACCCAAACTCGGTAACCGCTCAGCAAGGGCCTCAACCGTTTCAAAGATATGCCAGTCATCACCGGGCTGTTGGATCCAGGCGGGGCGTTCCAACCGCAGGAAGGGGATTTGCATCTGCGCCGTTGCCTGCACCGCCGTTGTCCCCATCCGCGCCGCATAGGGATGGGTCGCATCAATCACGGCAGCGGGTCGATCCTGCTCCAGATACCTTAAAAGGCCGGGCAGACCCCCAAAGCCACCCTGCCGCACCGTCCCTGCAAGCGCCATCGGGTCCTGGGTTCTGCCCGCCAGCGAAACAACAATATCGTATTGATCCGCCAGCAGGGTCGCCAATTGGCGGGCCTCACCCGTTCCGCCCAGGATCAGAAGGTGCCGCGTACTCATCCACCCTCTCCGGCCTGTGCCAGAATTTCACCCTGGCGACCCACAACCAGAATATCGATGGGGGTCGCCCCCGCACTGGCCAAGGCGACATCTCTGGCATGTCGGGCGACGGCCTGTGCAATCGGGATGTTGGCCTGAAGACATAACGACAAGGCTTCTGCCCCTGTATTTGCCCCGGAAATGCGGTTCTGTAGCCCGGAATCCGCACCCAGCTTACCCGCCAGCTCTGCCAACCGGGTCAGATCGAGCGTGCTGCGGGATGAATGCAGATCCAGATTTCCCTGGGCGAGCTTTGCCAGCTTGGCAAACCCCCCTGCAATCGTGACCCGGGGCAATGGGTTGCGGCGCAGATATTTCAGCATGCCGCCCGCAAAATCGCCCATATCCAGTGTGGCTTCCAACGGCAGATTGAACAGGGTGCGGGCAACATCTTCTGACGTTTTGCCCGTCGCCGCCGCGACATGGGGCATCGCATTGGCCCGCGCCACATCGATGCCGCGATGGATGGAATGGATCCAGGCGCTACAGGAATAGGGGATGACAACGCCCGTTGTGCCCAGAACCGACAGACCCCCGACAATCCCCAGCCTGGGATTCCAGGTTTTCTGGGCCAGCTCTTCACCGCCTGGGATGGATATCTCAACGATAAGGTCCAGCGCCTCCTGTGGATCATTCAACACAGCGCGCAAATTGGTTTCAATGATTTCCCGTGGTTTCGGGTTGATGGCAGGCTGGCCCGGCGGGATCGGCAGGCCCGGCTTGGTCACCATGCCAACGCCCCTGCCGGCCCGAAACTGCAAGCCTGTCCCGACATCCCCAAACCGGACGGTGGCACGGATTGTCGCACCATGGGTCACATCAGGGTCATCGCCCGCATCCTTAACCACCGCCGCCCAGGCGCAATCCGCATCCTGCCCGACCTCTATGAGATCGAAAACCGGGCATTGGCCCTTGGGCAGGATGATACCGATTTCGGGTGGCGCTGGCCCGCCCCGCAACATGCCAAAAGCCGCCCGTGCCGCCGCCGCAGCACAGGCCCCGGTTGTCCAGCCGGAGCGCAATCGAATATCGTCGGGCTTGCGTGTCATAGCGCTTGGACTTTATAGGGTAGTGGTTTGGTTTGTCATTTCCATCCGGTAATCATGTCGCGGGAGGAACAGGCAATCCCCTGTATAGGACTTATATTAGAGCAATGAAACGAGAACTGTTAGACGATCTGCCACGATTTCAGCCCGGTTGGGTCTGGCTTGTCGGGGCCGGTCCGGGCGATCCAGGCCTGTTGACCTTGCATGGCGTGAATGCGCTGCGCCAGGCCGATGTGATTGTTTATGACGCGCTGGTCGATCAGCGCATTCTAGACCATGCGCCGGGCACGGCGGAAATGGTCTATGCGGGCAAGCGGGGCGGACGCCCCAGCCCGACCCAGCGGTCGATCTCTCTGCGTCTGATCGAATTTGCCCGCCAGGGGAAACGGGTTCTGAGGCTGAAGGGTGGCGATCCCTTCGTGTTTGGTCGCGGTGGTGAAGAAGCCCTGGCCCTGACCGGGGCTGGAATTCCCTTCCGTGTCGTGCCTGGTGTAACCGCGGGGATCGGGGGATTGGCCTATGCCGGTATTCCGGCCACCCATCGCGATACCAATTCATCGGTGACATTCATCACCGGCCATTCCATGACGGGCGAGGTTCCCGATACCTTGAACTGGCCCGCCCTGGCGACCGGCGCACCGGTGATCGTCCTTTACATGGCCGTCAAACATATGGGCCGGATTGCAGAGCGATTGATAGAAGGCGGACGCGATCCAATGGATACCGTCGCCTTTGTGTCCAAGGCCGCGACCGACGATATGACGGTCACAGAATGTACCCTGCAAGAAGCGGGAGAGGTCGCCAAAGGCGTCGAACCCCCCGCTGTCATCGCCATCGGTCCGGTCGTGCGTTTGCGCAGTGCCTTGGACTGGATGGGGCATATCAAGGACGGGCGCGTGCTGAACCCGGACCCGCTGGGCCTGGGTCGGGAAGAGGCCGGTTGAGCGTCACGGCTGGAACACCTGGCCTGATCCTGGCCGCGCCAGCGTCGGGCAGTGGAAAGACCACCATATCCCTGGCCCTGATGCGCGCCTTTCATCGCCATGGACTGCGGGTGGCACCGGCCAAAATCGGACCTGACTATATCGATCCCGGATTTCACAGCGCCGCCAGTGGTCGGCAATCGCTGACCCTGGATGGGTGGGCGATGCGTCCTGAAACCCGGGCGATGCTGTGCGAGACCCTGCGTCAGGACAGTGATCTGATTATTGCAGAAGGGGTCATGGGCCTATTCGATGGGGCCGCAGATGGAACCGGCACGACGGCGGATATTGCCGCCGAAACCGGGTGGCCGATTATCCTGATTGTCGATGTCGCGGGGCAGGCGGCATCTGCCATTGCGACCCTGCGCGGCTTTGCGACCCATCGCCATGACATCCACATCGCTGGCGTATTGTTCAATCGGGTCGGTGGGGATCGCCACCGCCATCTGTTGATGCAGGCATTGGCCGATAGTGATCTTTCTATCCCCTGTTTGGGATTTCTGCCCCGCGAGGAAGGCCTGGCCTTGAAATCCAGGCATTTGGGTTTGGTGCAGGCACAGGAACGCACCGACCTTGAGGCCATTCTGAACCGGGCCGCGGATTGGATTACCAAGCATGCAGATCTGGAAGGTCTGCGCCGCGTGGCGCAATCCGGGACAGTCGCGCCAACACCAACAGACACAATTTGCGTGCCGCCCCTGGGTCAACGCATCGCCGTTGCGCAAGACACGGCCTTTGCCTTCTGTTATCCCCATTTGCTGACCGCATGGCGACAAGCTGGGGCCGACATCCTGCCCTTCAGCCCCCTGGCGAATGAAGCGCCGACCACTGATGCAGATGCGGTCTATCTGCCCGGTGGCTATCCGGAGCTTTATCCAGCGCAATTGGCAGGGAACCAGCATTTCTTGAGGGGGTTGCGCGATGCGGCAGGGCGCGGCTGTATCATTTTTGGAGAATGTGGCGGCTATATGGTTCTGGGCGAAAGTCTGACCGATGCGGATGGCAAGTCCCATCCGATGGCGGGGTTATTGCCATTGCGCACCAGTTTCGCGGATCGTCGGCTGTATCTGGGGTATCGCCGCGCCACAGTGTTGTCCGACAATGCGCCCTGGTCCAGGGGAACCCGGCTGGCCGGTCACGAATTCCATTATGCAACGACCCAGTACGAGGGGGCGGCCCAGCCCTTATTCCAAATGCAGGACGCCTTGGGTGAAAATGCCGCAGCCGTCGGCTTATCAATTGGAAATGTGTGCGGTTCCTTTCTGCATCTGATAGACACGGCCTCATGACGCTGCCGGACCAACCCTTTTGGAAGACCAAATCGCTTGCGGATATGAACCGCATCGAATGGGAAAGCCTGTGCGATGGCTGTGGGCAGTGCTGTTTGCACAAGATGCAGGATATGGATAACGATGATTATTACATCACCGATATTGCCTGCACATTGCTGGACTGTTCGACGGCGCAATGTGGCGATTACGCCAATCGTTTCACCCATGTCCCCGACTGTGTGCAGCTGACGCCGAAAAAGGTTTATGAAATCGACTGGCTGCCGGAGACCTGCGCCTATCGGCTGGTTGCGGAAGGCCAGGATCTGGCCTGGTGGCATCCGCTGGTTTCCGGGTCCCGCGAAACCGTGCATCAGGCTGGCATATCCGTAAAGGATGCGGCCGTGCCGGGCGATCCGACCCCGGAAGAAATGGCGGATCGGATTCAGCACACAATGGCGGCGCGCCCCTGTCGACCCCCGCACAAAAGGCGATAAAGCCTGAAGCAATGGACGTTACGCGAGGGACGCGAGGACTTCTGTCAGTCGCTCCCCAAAGATTTCCCGGTCCTGTTGGGTCCCGACCGTCACCCGGATGCACCGATCCAGGGGGGCAACACCTGGCATCCGCACGAAAACGCCGCGCGCATCCAATTCTTTCAGCACGGTACGGGCATAATCCCCATCGCGCCCCATATCGATGGCAACAAAATTTGTCGCCGATGGCAGGGCGGTCAGCCCCAAGCCCTTAGCAAGGGCATAAATCTCTTCTCTGCCCCGGGCCACTTCCTGACAAACGGACTGAACAAAGGACAAATCCTGTAGGGATGCCAGGGCAGCCACCTGGGCCAGGCGATTATTCTCAAAATGGTTGCGGACCTTGTTCAGGCCGGTAATCAAGTCCTTATGGGCGATTGTGTATCCTATCCGTAAGCCTGCCATGCCATGGGCTTTTGAAAAGGTCCGCATACGCAGCACTTTTGGATTGGCTGGGTCCAGGTCCGGTGCGGTGCCCTCCGGGGCGAAATCAATATAGGCCTCGTCCAGAACCAGAACGCAGCCATCGGGGATGCGATCGATCAACCTTTGGACTGTCGCGGCATCATGCCAGGTACCCATCGGGTTATCGGGATTGGCAAAATAGGCCAGGGGTGCCCCGGTTTCCTGTATCTTGTCGATCAAGGCATCCGGGTCTTCTGCATCGTCGCGATAGGGAATTGTTTTCAGGGCGGCCCCGAACCCTGTCACGTGATAGTTGAAGGTTGGATAGGCCCCGGCAGACGTCACAACCGCCGCGCCGGGCCCTGCCAGAATGCGAACGACATTGCCCAACAGGGCGTCAATCCCGGCCCCGATCAGGATTTCATCCGGGTCAACGCCGTGATGATCCGCCAGCGCCGCGCGCAAGGGCCAGCTGAGCGAATCTCCATACCAGGCGCTGCGGGGTGCTTCCTCTATCACAGCTGCGATGGCCTTTGGGGACATGCCAAAAGCGCTTTCATTCGCGCCAATCCGCGCATCAAAGGGCTTGCCCCGCTGGCGCTCCAACGTTTCCGGCCCGATGAAGGGCACAGCGGCGGGCAGACTGTTGATCAGGGGCGTGAAGGGGATCGTCTTCTGAGACATTGGATTAAGGTCCTCATGCGATGCAGGATTAACCGGGTTCTTCTGTCAGAAATGGCAGGGTTTTGGAAGACCGGCCGCTTTTTTAAGGAATTTTATGGGGTGGAGCATGAACTGAACCCGGCCTGTGACGACAAATGTAGTTAGGAGCAAGGCTAGACCCCCTAGATATTGGGTCTAAATTGGGTATAAGGCCCAATAATAAGGATTGGGCTGATTTTATAGGCATAGAACCTAATTTATGAGTCAAAACACCTAGGATAATCCCTCTTTTTCACCGATCAGAATGGCGAAAAAGAGGGAAACATCATCCTGTCACCGGATCAGACAACAAAAATCGTCGATCCGGTTGTCTTCCGGGCTTCCAGATCCTTATGCGCCTGAACCGCATCGGCCAGCGCATAACGCTGATTTATTTCAATCTTCAGGCCCTTGCCAACCGCATCGAACAGGGCGGTTGCGGATTCCACCAGATCTTCCCGGCTGGCGGTATAGGTCATCAGGGTGGGGCGCGTCATAAACAGCGATCCCTTTGCCGACAGGGTACCCAGATTAAAATTCTCAATCGGACCAGAGGCGGCACCAAAGGAAACAAACAAACCGCGGGGCTTGAGCGAATCCAGTGACCCGTCCAGAGTGGATTTTCCAACACCGTCATAGACAACAGGAACACCCGCCCCGTCGGTAATTTCCCGAACCTTCTTGGCCACATCTTCCTTGTTATAATAAATGATATGATCACAGCCATGGGCCTTGGCCTGTTCGGCCTTTTCTTCGGACCCAACCGTGCCGATCACCGTTGCGCCAATCTGCTTCAGCCATTGACAGGCGATCAGCCCGACGCCCCCAGCGGCGGCCTGGAACAGAACCGTATCACCTTTCTTCACCGGATAGGTTCGGCGCACCAAATATTCCACCGTCATGCCCTGCAACATCATGCCAGCAGCCATTTCGGTGCTGATGCTGTCTGGCAATTTGATCAGGCGATGCCAGGGAATCAGGCGCTCGCTGGCATAGGCACCGATGGGCGGCGCGGCATAGGCAACACGATCGCCCGGCTTGAACGCATCAACGCCGTCGCCAACCGCATCCACAATCCCGGCGGCTTCCAGACCAATGGTGAAGGGGGTGGGCATCGGATAGGCGCCGGTGCGGTGATAGGTATCGATGTAATTCAGGCCTACAAAATCCTGTTTCAGGCGGACCTCTCCGGCACCGGGCTGACCAACTGTAACATCTTCATAAACCATTACTTCCGGCCCACCGACCCCGTGAACCCGTACTGCCTTTGCCATGCTGAATACTCCCCATCTGATTGGATAATTTGTTGAATTTCTGGTTAAACCTAGTGTGCGACGCGGGCTGCGCCAAGCCTTATCACGACATCATGGTCAGGCCACAAGACCCCGCAAATGCTCTGTAATTGCATCAGGCGTCACCAGGGGCAGGGAACACACCGGCCCGACACAAATGTAAGCCGCGGGTCTGCCATCGACCAATCCTTTGCCGCTGGCCGGATGTTCGGGGGGCAGATCCGCCCCCGGCGCGATCACGGTGACCAACCGGTCTGCCAGCGGCACTTTTCGCGCCGCCTCCTGCAAGGCCTCTAGTGTTGGGTCACCCGCTGTTCCCACCAGAACGATCTGGACGCCCGACTGCAACAGCATCGCACCCTCAATCAGGGTGGAATAGGGGAAGAAGTTCCGCTCCATCTCTCCGGAAAAGGTGGTGATTATTTCTTCCGCACGGGTCTGATACAAAGCCTTACCTGTCAGCCAGTACAGCTTGACCAGCACAGAAACCAGAACCCCATTGCCCGACGGCGTGGCATTATCCCCGGCGGATTTGGTCCGAACGACCAGCGCTTCGGCATCATCCGGCGTCAGGAAATAGGCCCCACCCGCCTTGTCATGATAGTGAAGGTCCAGAATTTCGGCCCAATTCTGGGCATGGGACAGATAATTCTGGTCGCCCGTCGCCTCCAATAAAGCCAGCGCGGCCCGCATCATCGCGGCATAATCATCCAATGTCGCGGTATGTCGGGCACGCCCGACGCGGAAGCTGTGGCGCAATCTGGAACCTTGTGACATCGGACCGGTGATGAAGTCATAGGCCCGGCGGGCCGCTGTCACCCAGTCCGGTTGATCAAATATACGACCAGCATGGGCGAAGGCCGCAATGGTCATGCCGTTCCAATCGGTCAGCACCTTGTCATCTTTCAAAGGCGGCACCCGCTTTTCACGCGCCTTGAACAATATGGCCCGCAAGGGAGCGAGGCGCGCTTCCTGCGCTTCTGTTACTGGCTGTGAAAGGGGAAGGCGGTTCAGGATTGTTTTCCCTTCCCAATTTCCTTCCGGCTTGACGTCATAGATCTGTTTGAAGAATTCCGCCTCGTCGCCCAGCAGAGAGTCAATCTCCGCTGAATCCCAGACATAGAACTTACCTTCTTCGCCCTCGCTATCGGCATCACGAGCCGCCGCGAAAGCCCCTTCAGGCGTGGTCATATCTGTGCGCAACCAGGAAATTGTTTCTTCAACGCGACGCTTGAACAGGGCGTCACCCGTCTCCAACCAGCACAGGCATAACAGATCCAGAAGCTGCGCATTATCATACAGCATCTTTTCAAAATGCGGGATCAACCAGGCCCGATCGACGGTATAGCGGGCAAACCCGCCACCAAGATGATCATAGATCCCGCCTTCACACATCTTGCGCATCGCAAACAATACGGCGTCCTTATACGCCTGTCCGGTTGAACTTCGCTGGCCCGCTGCCCAAAGCTGACGCAACAAAGAGGGCTGGGGAAACTTTGGGGCGTCCCCAATGCCGCCATGAACGGTATCCATGGCCTGCAGCAGGCGCAGGGCAATTCCGTCTGCGGTATCCTGATCGATCATGCCACCGGGTTTTGGGGCAGCCAATTGCGCCAGACCGGTACGCAGTGCATCGACATTCTGGCCCACCCTGTCTGGGGCCTCATGATATGTCTTTGCGATTGCCGCCAAAACCTGGGTGAATCCAGCACGCCCCCATTTCTCATCCGGAGGGAAATAGGTGCCGCCCCAGAAGGGCTCACCACCGGGCGTCAGGAACATGGTCAGGGGCCACCCGCCTTGCTGGCCCAACATGCTCAGTGCGGATTGGTAGATGGTATCAATGTCCGGGCGTTCTTCCCGGTCCACCTTGATGTTGATGAACAGCCGGTTCATCTGATCAGCGATATCCGGGTTTTCAAAGCTTTCATGGGCCATGACATGGCACCAATGACAGGCCGCATAGCCGACCGATAACAGGATCGGTTTGTTCTGGGCCTTAGCCTCTGCCAGGGCATCGGGTCCCCAGGCGCGCCAATGAACCGGGTTATCCTTGTGCTGCAGAAGGTAGGGGCTGGTTTCCTGGTTCAACATATTGGCAGACATGACTACTCCTAACGGTCGCGATAGCTTACTGTGCCTGCAGGGCGCGGTGATCAGCAACCCTTGTCCCTTGCACAGGTCCTATCCCTTGTACATAAGAGGAGGTGGCGAATTCTCCAAGGTAAAGTCTGGCCTAAGGTAAAGTCTGGCCTAAGGTAAAGTCTGGCCTAAGGTAAAGTCTGGCTCAAGGTAAGGTCTGGCAGTTTTGGGGTGCTGGTGTATCATCAGCCCAACAGTGGGAGATAACCGATGAAAATCACCGTTGATATTGATTGCACCCCGGATGAAGCCCGGAAGTTCCTTGGTCTTCCCGACGTGACCCCAATGCAGGAAGCCCTGATGAAGCAGGTCCAGGAACGCATGGAAGCAAATCTGAAGGCACTGGAACCTGAGGCCTTGTTCCAAACATGGCTGCCTGCGGGCCTGCAAGGAATGGAACAGTTGCAAAAAATGTTCTGGTCGCAAATGGCAAATTCTTCTAAGGACCCATCCTCAGGGGATAAGAGCTAGCGCAAGCGTTTGACGCGCTATTCCGTGATGTAAACAGGCGAGCACTTTTTTGATGAGTGATACGATTTTTGCACTCAGCAGCGGGCCTGCACCGGCCGGTATCGCTGTCATCCGCCTGTCTGGACCAAACGCCCTGGCGGCCCTGCAATCGCTTGTAACCTCACCGTCGGACAGGGCGAAATGTACACCCCGTCCAAGACATGCCCACAGACGGAAACTGTATCGTCCCAACCCGGAGTTCATTGCGGGGCCGATACCGGGGTCGGAGGTTCTGGACGATGCCTTGATCCTTTTCTTTCCGGGCCCCGCTTCTTTTACTGGGGAGGATGTGGTTGAGCTTCATTGCCATGGTGGGGCGGCCACGATTGCGGCGGTGTTACAAGCGCTTGGACAGTATCCTGACTGTCGCCTTGCCGAAGCAGGGGAGTTTTCGCGCCGCGCCTTTGCCAATGGCAATATGGATTTAACCGAAGCCGAAGCCTTGTCCGATTTAATTGCTGCAGAGACGGAGGCGCAACGGCGTTTGGCGCTGCGTTTGGCCACAGGGGCAGGGCATGACCGATACCAGGATTGGACAGATCGCCTTGTCCGTATCCTGGCGCTGATTGAAGCTGCGGTCGATTTTCCTGAGGATGATTTGCCCCCCGATATGCTGGACCAAAACGCCAATGCCATTGCTTCGCTTATTGCTGAATGGGAACAGGATATCAGACTTGGCGCACTGTCATCGGCCATTCGCGATGGGGTTAGGGTTGCGATTGTTGGGTCGCCTAATGTTGGGAAATCTTCCCTCTTAAACAAGCTTGCAGGACGGGATGCGGCGATCGTGTCGGAGATTGCGGGAACCACGCGGGATGTTATCGAGGTCCGCCTGGATCTTGGCGGCTATGCTGTCACCTTGTCAGATACAGCGGGACTGCGGGACACGCCAGATGCGGTTGAAGGGGAGGGGGTGCGGCGCGCCCGGGCCACTGCCGAGTCTGCTGATATTATCCTTTGGGTTTCGGATGACCCTATGGTCTTTGATATGCCGGCACCATTTGGTGTTTTGGACACGATTCCGGTATTCCAGCTTCTTACGAAATGTGACTTGGTGTCTGCGCCCAGTCAGTGGCTGGATGATCCTAATCGCTTTGGAATATCTTCTGTTACCGGTGTCGGGTTGCAGGATTTACTCTCTGCCATAACATCGGTATGTGCGGAACGGTATGGACAAGCGACGGCTGCTGTGGCTGTGCGCGCCCGACATCGGGAAGCCCTCAGCCGTGCCTCTGAGGCGCTTGAAGCGTCACTTGCTCAACCGGAATTGGCCTTGTCCGGGGAAGATATTCGGGTTGCCTTGATGGAAATGGGGCGTATCACCGGGCGCGTCGATGTTGAAACAGTTCTGGATGTTGTCTTCCAGGAATTTTGCATCGGGAAATGAGCAACTGTTTCACGTGAAACAATTCTATGGATTATAACTGGTTATCTATGAAAGAATCCAGCTGCCCCGTCACCAGTCCCAGATATGTTTCACGTGAAACAAACTCCATAACCGCACTGTGATATGATGCCCGTAGCCCGGCAATTGACCCCGGATGCAAGAACCATTATACAATCAGCGCCGCAGGAGAACTGACAATGGCCGCGCTATCCAATCACTCGACACAATCCACCCAACAATCCTCATCAGGAATGTGGGATGTCATCGTTGTGGGCGGTGGCCATGCGGGATGTGAAGCCGCAGCCGCAGCCGCCCGAATGGGGGCCAAAACCGTGCTGGTCACCCACAAGTTGGAAACCATTGGCGAAATGTCTTGTAACCCTGCCATCGGTGGATTGGGGAAGGGGCATCTGGTTCGTGAAATTGATGCCCTGGACGGTATTATGGGCCGAGTCGCCGACCAAGCGGGAATCCAATTCCGCGTCTTGAATCGCAGCAAAGGCCCTGCTGTTCAGGGCCCCAGAAGTCAGGCCGACCGAAAACTGTATCGCAACGCGATGCAGGAGACCTTACGAGCCCAATCCAGTTTGTCCCTGTATGCAGGCGCGGTAGAAGATTTGCTTATTTCTGGACAAGGGGTCCTGACTGGAATTCGGTTGGCCGACGGAACCGAACTTCACGCGGGTGCCGTGGTCCTGACCACAGGAACATTCCTGCGCGGTATGATTCATTGCGGCCATGAGCGCACACCTGCGGGTCGCATCGGGGATGCGCCAGCCATCGGCCTGGCTTTGACTCTGGAGCGTTTTGACTTTGCCCTTGGGCGCCTGAAGACCGGCACACCGCCGCGCCTGGATGGGCGGACCATCGACTATTCAATCCTGGAGAAGCAGGATGCAGATGAAGTGCCAGAGCCATTTTCTGCCCTGACAGAGTCTATAACGGTCCCCCAAATTGCCTGCCACATCACCTATACCAATCAGAACACCCATAAGGTCATTCATGACAATCTGGCGCATTCGGCCTTATATGGCGGCATGATCTCTGGCATTGGCCCGCGCTATTGTCCGTCGATTGAAGACAAGGTGGTGAAGTTCGCAGACAAGCCACGGCACCAGATCTTCCTGGAGCCTGAAGGGTTGGATGACCACACCGTCTATCCAAACGGGCTGTCGAATTCCCTGCCGCGCGATATTCAGGCGGCCTTTCTGAAAACCATTCCTGGTTTGGAAAATGCTGTCATTCTTCAGCCCGGATATGCGATTGAATATGATCACGTCGATCCCAGGGAATTGCACCCGACATTGGAGACCCGAAAAATCCCCGGCCTGTATCTTGCGGGTCAGATCAACGGAACGACCGGATATGAAGAGGCCGCTGCGCAGGGGCTGATGGCAGGGTTAAACGCCGCCCATAAAGTTGGGGGCGGGACAGTGCCCTTCATCTTGGACCGCGCGGATGCCTATATCGGGGTTATGATCGATGATCTGACAACGCGGGGGGCAGATGAACCGTACCGCATGTTCACATCCCGCGCTGAATATCGCCTTCGGCTGCGGGCTGACAATGCGGATCAACGCCTGACACCCCTGGGCCTTCAGTTAGGCTGCCTGTCCTCTGAAAGGTTGGAGCATTGGGCGGCGCGATCAGAGGCCCTAACCAAGTCCCGGGCACTTCTGGAAAATCACAAGGCTTCCCCTCAAGAATTGGCGCGGCACAATATCGCCGTGCGACAGGATGGGCGGATGCGCAGTGCCATGGACCTGCTGGCATTGCCCGATCTGTCCTTACAGCGGTTAAGTGCGCTTTGGCCTAATCTACTTAGTATCCCCGCATCCGTCGCGCCACAAATTGAGACCGACGCCAGATACGCGGCCTATTTACAAAGGCAGGATTCAGACATCCGCGCCTATCGCCGTGATGAATCGCTGCATCTTCCAGACGATCTAGATTTCGCCACGGTTGGTGGTCTAAGCCACGAAATGATACAGCGCCTTTCTGCCGGACGCCCGCGCACATTGGGCCAGGCCGCCCGCTTGCCAGGCGTAACCCCGGCTGCAGTTGTCGCCCTGATGCGTTTTGTGCGACGGGCCAGCGATAAGGCGGCTTAAGCGCGTGGTGCTCGATCCCAAGAGTCAGTTCCAGAAAAACACAGATGTTTCACGTGAAACCATGGAGCAGCTTGAGGCCTATGCCGGGCTGCTCCTGAAATGGCAGCCCAAGATCAACCTGATCAGTGGAAAAACCATTCCAGAACTTTGGACCCGCCATTTCCTGGACTCCGCACAATTGATCGATCACTGCCCGCCACAGGCGAAGACGCTGATCGACCTGGGCAGCGGGGCCGGCTTCCCTGGTCTGGTTCTGGCAATCATGAGCCGGATGACGGTGCATCTGATCGAGTCCGACACCCGTAAATCTGCCTTCTTAAGAGAGGCGGCCCGTGTCGCCGGGGTCTCTGACCGGGTAACCGTTCATGCCGCCCGCGCAGAAAGCGTCGACCTGCCCCCGGCAGATGTTATCTCCGCACGCGCCTTGGCCTCGTTGACCGATCTTCTGCCCCTGGCATACCGATTTTGGGGGGAGGGGACAATTGCGCTGTTTCCGAAGGGTAAGAGGTATAAAGAGGAATTGACTGCCGCAAATTATGCATGGTATATAACTTATGACGCGGTTCGCAGCCGCAGTGATGACGAGTCAGTTCTGTTGCGCCTCACCGATATGCGCCCGAAGAAAACGGATCACGCCCCAGGGGAGTCGCCTTAGAAACCATCGGCAACGCTGTGACTTTTTTAAGAACCGATGTGTCGCCCCAAATCCCGAACGGGCTTTGCCCGAACGGGATAGACAGCATCGCTCTTAGAGCACTGAAGGAGTTGCGCCGATGTATGCGAAATTGCCGGAAAAACTGACCAGGCCCCGCAGTGATGGCACCGCGCGAATCATCGCGATTGCCAATCAGAAAGGGGGGGTTGGGAAAACCACCACCGCAATCAATCTGGCCACCGCTCTGGCTGCCTGTGAAAAGCGCGTCCTGATCGTGGATATCGATGCACAGGGGAACGCATCAACCGGGTTGGGTGTCGATCGTCGGGATCGGACCTTAAGCTCCTATGATCTGCTATTCGCGCGCGAGACGGCGGAAAACGCTGCGGTCAACACGGCCATTCCGGGCCTGCGTCTGATCCCCGCCTCAATTCATCTGTCTGGTGCCGAAATCGAATTGGTAGAAGAAGACCGCCGGGAATTTCGCCTGCGCGACGCCTTGCGGGGCTGTACGGACAATTATGACTATATCCTGATCGATTGCCCGCCAGCCCTGGGCCTATTGACCCTGAACGCCCTATGCGCCGCCGATTCCGTCATGGTGCCACTGCAATGTGAATTCTATGCGCTGGAAGGCCTCAGCCATCTGATTGGCACGATTGAGCGTGTGAAGCGTGCCTTCAATCCGCGCCTGGATATCCAGGGTGTGGTACTGACCATGTATGACCGGCGCAACAACCTGTCTGACATGGTGGCAGCGGATGTGCGGGCTCATTTGGGCGACAAGGTCTACGAAACCGTGATTCCCCGCAATGTGCGCATCTCAGAAGCGCCCAGCTTTGGCAAACCCGTCCTGTTATATGACATGGATTGCCGGGGATCACAGGCATATATTCACCTCGCCAGCGAGGTTCTGAAGCGTGAAAGGAGACTCCCGGCATGAATGCGGCAGCAGAAGATCGTAAACGCGGCTTAGGGCGCGGCCTCTCGGCGTTGTTTGGAGATGGTGACAGTGTCATCAATGGCACGGATGGCTACAGCGAACCCGCCGTCAAGACCTCCAAGACCGTGCCAATCGAATTCCTGCGGCCAAATCCAAGTCAGCCGCGCAAACGCTTTGACGAGGCAGCCATTGACGGGCTGGTCGACTCCATCCGCCAGCAGGGAATCCTGCAGCCGCTGTTGGTCCGGCCCCATCCGGATGACGCCAATGCCTATCAGATCGTCGCGGGCGAACGCCGCTGGCGGGCCGCTCAACGCGCGCAGCTCTATGAAGTGCCGGTTGTCATCAAGGATCTGACAGATACCGAAACGCTGGAAATCGCGCTGATCGAAAATATTCACCGCGAAGACCTGACCCCCCTGGAAGAGGCTGAGGGCTATCAGCGCCTGATGGAAGAATTCGGCCATACCCAGGACGCGCTTTCGAAGTCAGTCGGCAAAAGCCGGTCCCATGTGGCCAATATGCTGCGCTTACTGTCGCTTCCGGAAGAATTGAAAAGCATGCTGGATGACGGCCTGATCAGTGCCGGTCACGCCCGCGCCCTATTGGGTGCCAGCAATGCCGATGCCCTGGCCCAGGAAGTCATAAAAAAGGGCTATAATGTCCGCCAGACCGAACGGCTGGTCCAGGAAGCAAAGCCCAATGCCCATAAAACCCAGGACGGGCTGCAACGCCTGAAAGGGAAGATCGAAAAGGGCGGGTCCAGCCTGACCGAAAAAGATGCCAATACCACTGCCATGGAACGCAGCCTGTCGGACCTGCTGGGCATGACCGTATCCATCGACCTGAAAGGCGGTGGCGAGTCCGGTCGTCTGGTTGTCGCCTTCGATGATTTTGATCAACTGGATGACGTGGTCGAACGCCTGAACCGTGGCGGCGTGCAGCGCCTTAAAAACGTCGTTGAAATGTAGCTTTTAGAGCATGATGCACGTGCATGATCCTCTAGCGCGCGCTTATCTGGATGCGCGGCGCCCAGAGGCATGACGCCGGGCCAGGGCGCCGACCTGATGCAGGCTGCGGTGACATAGAATCCAGTCCGGCGCGCCGCTGCGTTTACAGGCGGCTTCCGCCTCTATCAAAAGCGACAATGCCTCTGCCACCGCCAATGGGGGCCAGCGTTTTACGCCCGCCTCAAACCGTGCCTTGGATTTGTAGAAGACGGGTGGACGCAAGCTGCTCATCGCGCCTTGAAGCGGCATGCCCCCCGATACAAGATCTTGAATCCGCCGCAGTCTCAGCATGTGATTACTGGCAGTCCGCAACAGGGCAACCGGGGCCGTCCCATCCTGAGCCGCCAGATCCAACGCCCGGTCCAGCGCCCTGGAATTCCCTTCCGCCATTGCATGGATCACATCATCAAGCGTAGAGACTGAACTGTCCCCAATCAGGGTTGAGACCGTGTCAAAATCCAATGTGCCATTCTGCCCGGCATACAGGGCCAGCTTCTCAATCTCTGAGCGACTGACACCCCGATCCGACCCCAAATTGTCCACCAGGAATTCCCGCGCTTCAGGCTCTATCCGCACGGAAAGCGGCCGCAGCCCCTCATCAATCAAGCGATCAATCCCACCCGATTCGTCCAAATAGCAGGCGATCGCAGCGCCAAGCTTCGACGCTTCAAACACCTTTCGAAGCTTAGATTTCGCCGGTAAATCCCCCGCGGACAAGACAATCAGTGCATCCCCGACCGGATCTTCCAGAAACCCCCCCAATGCGTCCGCACAGGCGTCACTGGCATCGCGAATCAAGATCACACGACGCCCGCCCATCATGGAAATCGCCGCGGCCTCATCCCCCAAAATTGCGGGATCAGCCTTGATCGTATCGCTGGATAAATCGCAAACTTGAAACGGGTCTTCCAGATCAGGTGCGACCGTCAGCGCAACAGCCCGCATACGCTCGCGGGCCAGACCGGCATCGGGCCCATAGCACAACACGGCGCGGACCTCCGACGGTGGAGCCTTTACAAACCCCTCAATCGAGCCCGTCGCGATTTTCACCATGGCAAATCAGCCCTTAAGCAATCGCTGCTTTTCAAAAAATGTCGCGATCTGAATCCGTAGATCATCCGCGATCACGACCAATGTTCGGTCCAGGGCATTCTTTTTCGCAACTTCCGCCGCATAATCTGACGTTGATACCGAATAGGTCGATACGGCGCGGGATTTAAACACTTTCGCTTCATCGAACGCGGTCAGGACAGCCTCCGCCTTTACCGTCAATTCTGCGCGGGTCACCGTCGCATCAATCAGCGTTCCGCGATCCACTGTCGTATAGTCCAGGGTTACATCCAGAATATGCTGCGATTTTGTCGGCTGCCCCTTGGGATTAAAGCGATCCAGCAACAGATTGTGAAGCACCTGGCCTTCACGATCCTCGATCAGATTGATCTTGGTGGCCTGCAAATCCTCCATCGCATCGACACCATTATCGGCACCGCCGGTCCCATATACGGGCCGGAAGCCGCAGCCAGACAGGGCCAGCATTACGCCCCCCAATCCCAGCAGGGTCACTGCGCGACGATCCATCCTTGCATTAAAAGACCTCATGCCAATCCCTTACCCGCCTTTGACGTCAGAACCCTCAGGCGACGATATTCACAATCCGGTTGGGCACAACAATAATTTTGCGCGGTGTCTTCCCATCCAGGATACGCTGAACATTCTCTTCCGCAATCGCGGCGGCCTCTGCCTCTTCACGGGAAACATCGCGCGCCAGTTCAATCGTCGCCCGCAGCTTCCCATTCACCTGAACACCAATGGTGACGGTTTCCTCAACAAGCATATCCGGATTCGCAACGGGCCAGCTGGCATTCACCAGCATCTCTTTGTGCCCCAAGGCCTGCCACAATTCTTCCGCCACATGCGGGGTCATCGGTGACAGGATCTGAACCAAGGATTCAAAACCAAACCGGCGTAACCATTGTGCGCCTTCATCCTCGCCCTTAATCGCGAACAGGGCGTTGGACAATTCACGGATGCGCGCAATCGCCCGATTGAAATGGAAACGCTCCAGGTCCTGGGTCACGCCGTCTATGGCCTTATGCACTGTGCGTTCTGTCGCCGCCAATGCATCACTCAAATCAGCCGGCCGCTGGGTCCCAAATGGCGCGATCGTGGCCTCATCCCCGGCAATTGCCCGAAACAGACGCCCCAGGAAACGCCATGCACCCTCTACACCGCCTTCAGTCCATTCCAAATCCCGTTCAGGTGGACTGTCGGACAACATGAACAGACGGGCCGTATCCGCCCCGTAAGACTGAACAATATCAACAGGGTCCACAACATTCTTGCGAGATTTGGACATCTTCTCAGATCGACCAACCGTCACAGCCGCACCGGTATCGACCCGCACAACCTGATCGCCGTCGCGCCGAATCTGATTGGGGAACAACCATGCGCCGGATGGATCCCGATAGGTCTCATGACAGACCATGCCCTGGGTAAACAACCCGGCGAAGGGTTCTTCCAGATCCAGATAACCACACTGTTTCAGCGCCCGTGTGAAAAACCGCGAATACAGCAAGTGCAGAATCGCGTGTTCGATACCGCCGATATACTGATCAACCGGTAACCAGCGCGCCGCACTTTCCGCACTAAATCCCCGCTCCTCATTCTTGCTGTCGGGATAGCGTGCAAAGTACCACGAGCTTTCAAAGAATGTGTCGAATGTATCGGTCTCCCGCTCCGCCGCCCCGCCACAGCTTGGGCAGGACACATGTTTCCATGTCGGATGTCGGGCCAGGGGATTGCCCGGTTGATCAAAGTCGACATCTTCCGGCAGTTCGACAGGCAATGAAGAATCCGGAACCGGAACTACACCGCATGACGGACAATGGATAACTGGAATGGGGCATCCCCAATAGCGCTGGCGCGATACGCCCCAATCGCGCAGACGATAGGTTATCTTACCGATGCCAATGCCAATTTCTTCCAATCGATCAATGGCGGTGCGAATGCCCGTCGGCACATCAAGGCCATCCAGAAAATCGGAATTGAACAAGGTTCCGTCCCCGGTATAGGCCTCATCCTGGACCGCAAATGACGCCGCATCTGCAGTGGGGGGCAGCACAACAGGGGTGACATCCAAACCATATTTGCGGGCAAAATCCATATCCCGCTGATCATGCGCAGGGCAGCCGAAAATTGCGCCTGTTCCATATTCCATCAGGACAAAATTGGCGACAAAGACCTTGAATGTCTTGTCCGGCATAAAAGGATGTCGCACCGTCAATCCCGTATCGAATCCGCGCTTTTCTGCGGTTTCAATGGCTTCTTCGCTTGTGCCCATCTGATTGCATTCCGCAATGAAGGCTGCCAGATCAGGATTGGTGCGCGATGCTTCCTCCGCTAAGGGATGGTTGGCCGCGATGGCACAGAATGACATGCCATACAGCGTATCTGGCCGCGTCGTGAAACAGTCCAGTCGATCATCCCGCCCAACAATTTCGAATTGGATCTGTGCGCCTTCGGACTTGCCGATCCAATTGCGCTGCATCAGGCGCACCTTTTCCGGCCAACGCTCCAATTCATCCAGACCTGCCAGCAATTCTTCAGAAAACGCCGTAATTTTCAGGAACCATTGGGACAGCCGCCGCTTTTCAACGACCGCACCGGTTCGCCAGCCCTTGCCATCAATCACCTGTTCATTGGCCAGCACGGTATTATCGACCGGATCCCAATTCACCCAGGATTCCCGGCGATACGCCAAACCAGCCCTCAGAAAATCCAGGAACATCTTCTGTTCATGTTTGTAGTAGTCGGGTTCACAGGTCGAAATTTCGCGATCCCAATCGATGCACAGACCCAAAGTCTTCAACTGAGACCGCATGGTCGCGATGTTTTCCCGTGTCCATTTGGCCGGATGGACCTTGTTCTCAATGGCCGCATTTTCAGCCGGCAACCCGAAAGCATCCCATCCCATTGGATGCAGAACGCTAAAGCCTCTGGCCCGCTTATACCGGGCAATCACGTCACCCAAAGTATAATTGCGCACATGGCCCATATGAATGCGCCCGGACGGATAGGGAAACATCTCCAGGACATAGTACTTTTCTGCATCCGACGAATCATCGGTCCGAAAAGACTGTTCAGAATCCCATCGGTCGCGCCACTTGCGTTCGATTTCAACCGGATTGTACCTGGTCATTGCTCTATCCTGGTAAGTTTTGGCCTGATCACACTTGGAAACGATGCAAACGAATCCTCACAGACTCTCACAGAGTCCCAAATCCGTTCGGCAGGCCCATGATTTACTTGAGCGACGCCTGGCTATCAATTCGCAACTGACGGGCCCGCAAAAGAATCGCATTTTCAATACGGGCCGGAACACCATCTGAAACGGCGGCATCAACCCATTCGCCCGATGTACTGCGTTCCTGGCGAAAAACCGAGACCCGCACACCATCGGCACGCAATTCCCGGTTCAGAATATACACGGTCAGCTTATAGCGTTCGTTTGGCGCACTGGGCAAAGAAGACCATTCGGTGACGATCACACCGCCGAACGCATCAGCCTGGGCCAAGGGAAGAAAAGAAATCGTATCAAGCGAAGCGCGCCACAGATACCCATTGACGGCCAGACCTGAAGTACCGGCACCGGGCTGAGACTCCCCACCCAGAACAATAGATTTACCGAAAACAGAGCCATCCTGTTTACGAGCCCGTTCAGCGGGATCTTCGTTCAGGACACTGGGCCCGGAAGACAGGCTAGAACAGCCGCTTACAAAAACCAATCCCGTCAAAAACAGGACCGCAAAAATTCGTTTGATCATTACGCACCACCAAAAAGAAATGAGGGGATGAGCAATCTTGCCCATCCCCCCATTTGATGCAACCCGAATAACCTTAGAAGGTTACGCGCGTACCGATGATCACAACCTGTGCATCGTTCTGGTTAGCAGCTACGTTGCCGCCTTCATTGTCGATGCTCATGTTGTAGTAAGAACCATAGGCGTTCAGACCATCAGCGATCGTGTAGGTAACACCAGCGTGGTAGATGGTTGATTCATCTTCCAGGTTGTCACCGTTCAGATCGTCAGTGCTGTTTTGATACATCAGAGAGACTGAACCCGGGCCGAAGCTGTAGCTACCGCCAACGTTGAAACCGGAACCGGCATCACCGTTGCTGCCTTTGGCAACACCTGAGTCGCCGTTATCGAAGTAGCCCACACCCAAGCCGAAGCCTGCAAATGTGATAGAACCACCCACCATGTAGCTTCTGATGTCTTCCTGATCAACGGTGATCGCGCCACCGGGGGTGATCGCACCGGTAGTGGCGTTCTGGGTGAACCCAGCAACCGTACCACCGGCATTGTCTTCACCCATCTGGTAAGAACCGTCGATTTTCAGACCAACGCCACCGAATTCACCGCCCCAACCAGCAGCAATGTCGAGTACCTGGTCATTGCCGTTGTTATTAACCTGCTGAGTCTGCTGGAAAGCAGCGCCCTGCGGGGTGTACGACACACCAGCCTGGAAGCCAGCAAAGTTAGGCGTGGTATACGAAATCTTGTTCGCATCACCGGTCATCCCTGCGGAAGACTGATAGTAATGAGTGCCAGTAGCCAAGCCCAGGAAGTTTACGTTACGCAGGGCGTTGTTGCCGTCCGTACCCCAAGTACCAGCCTGGAAGGTGTGACCAGCAGTACCAGCGACCGTATCCGACACAGGGTCATCGCCACCAATGACGATGCTACCCCAGCCGCCGGAGAACTGCAGCCAGCTTTCGTCAAAAGAACCCGAACCGCCATTGGTATAGCGCCACTGAACGTTTGCACGGTAGTTCAGGCCGGCATCGGTGGAGCCTTTGGCATCCCACACGAGTTCGGACATCTGGTCGTTGGCAGAAATGCTGTGGCCAACGCCGGCATCAGCCTGGTCGCCGTCAGCGAAAATCATTTCGTATGCCAAGCTACCAGAGAAGGTCATTACAGGCTTTTCTGCATATGCAGAACCCGCTGCGAAAGCGGACGCACCCAGCAGAGCTGAGGATGCGAGAAGAACTTTTTTCATGGTCATCTCCATTTTGATCGTTTGGGCGTTTGCCCCTAGAACTCATTCACTTCATTTTGCGTGCCAAACGAATTAGCCTGTTCAGGCAGTTCCGGCGCTCGCCATGGGTTGTTTTGAACACGCATGAATTTTGAAAGCAATGAATTCCAATACAGTTAACCGCAAAAACGTAAGTGATGTGATAATTATACAACATGACTTGCCAATGGAGGCCAAATCTATGGAATCAGGCTGATTTCAATACCCCCATGGACTGCAGATCCGACAACAAACGATCCGCCGCCGCAGCGGGGAGTCTCTCATGCGCGCTGAGAAAAGCACCACGCCGAAACCTCTTTTGCGATAGAATCCAGGAGATCGGACCCTCGCTGCCGGGAGGAACGGGAACGGCACCGCGTGGCCCCGTCAAGACGAATGTCCCTTTATCCTTTACCAGGCGGAATGGCCCATCGACCAAATTAAACTGCTTGTCTGTCGACTCTATCGGCAGCGTATATTGACTGCGATCATAAGAATAGCTGGCTTGATACTGTAACAAGGCGGCAAGTACATTTGGATTCTTAGATAACTGATGCAGCTTATTGCCTAAATCTTCTAGGACAGACCGGGTGGCTGTCTCACCCTGCGCCAGCCTGGGTAGATTTAACCGGAAGGCCTCATCCTCAACAGCAAAATCCTTTAAAGCGTCGACGATATCCAGGCCCACCAGGCTGACGATCCCCAATGCGATATGAACCGCCCCGCTGGAAACCGCCAAAGCATCATGATACTGGCCCCGGGGCAGATAGAGAATATCGCCCGGTTTCAGCACCACGTCGAACAACAGTTCTCCGCGCTGCTCCATATGCTGTGCCTCCGTATAGGCGCCATTGCTGTGACGGGCGTGACGGATTGGATGGGGCATGCGTGTTTCAAAGACGCGCCAGGTCTTTTCCCCCTCAATATGCAGCGCGAAGACATCATGTGTATCAAAATGACTGCTGAACGCCTTGCGACTGTCCCAGGAACAATACAGATTGGCTTGTGCCTTGCCATTATACGCCGCCTCAAACGCGGATGCGACCTGGCGCAAGGGCTTACTCATCATATCAATATCATTGGCGATCAGGGATGCCCCCTGATGCAACAGGTCCATCACCTTACCGGCAATCGGCTGCATCACCATGGATCCCGACCGGTCCTCCCGCGATTCACAATACAGGGCTGCGGGGATCGGCTGCTTGTCGATTTGCAGGCCCAGCGATTTCGCGGACCATAGGGGACCATTGCTCAACAGCTCATTCAATATGGACCAATCCATGATCCCTTTGAATTTGTCGGCACTGCCTGGAATATGCAGCGGCTTCTTATCGTAATAATCTTGAAAGAATTCCGCCTCTGTCATCGGGGCCAAAATATCGCCCAATGTGAGCGTATCCTGGCCATCTTTAAGTATTGGCATACACCTTATCCCTATAAATACCGGTCCAGCACATCACCCAGTTCAGACTTCAGGCCATCCATTTTAGACTCGAAAGCCTTCCACCGCCCCACCGATGTTTTATAGATCGGCCGACGCACCTGCAGGCGGCTGGCGGTTTGCACCGCCCTTTTATTCTCAAAAAAGCGTTCCATCGCCGGATCCCAGTCCAGACCCAACTGATCCAGCATGGGCAAAACACTGGCCGCCATATCGTCCAGCAACCCTTCATACTGTATCTGAACAATTGATGAATCCCAACCGCGCCAAAACTGCATCAACCGATCATACTGCCGGTAATAATGCCCGATATCCCGCAGATCATGATCAAACAGCATCGCGCTGGAAAAGCGCTGCGTGAAGATCGACCAGCACACATCCAGGGGATAGCGCTCGATATTGATGATCAGGGCCTTGGGGAACAGCATCCGGATCAGGCCGACATTGATAAAATTAAACGGCAGCTTGTCCGTTACAAAGGCCTGACCCCCGGAACATTCCGTCAGACCAGCGCGGTAGCCATCCCGAATTTCAGCCAATTCTTCCAAGGACAGACGATCCAGCAAACCTGCAAGGTCCTCCCCCGGCTTCAGGCGCGCATCGATCAACTCGGGCAGCACCATCAATTCCCCCCCGCCAAAAATGGCAGGATGTGACGCCAGTATCTGCTCAATCAGGCTGGTGCCGGAACGTGGCATGCCGACGATAAATATAGGGGTAGGAATGGCATCGCCTTCCGGCAGTGCCACTGCCTCTGGCGATTGTTTGGAAAACCGCGCGATCAGATTGTCATACAGCGACTCCGTCGCGCGGCGGTCATAGGCCTTTCCGATACTGGCCAGGCGTGCCTTAAACTGATCCTGCGCCCGCTTGAAACACTGATAGGCCTTTTCAACCTCCCCCAAACCTTCATAGGTCTGGGCGGCGCGGTGAACCAATACCGGCGTACCGTCTGATAGGGTGGCATGGCTGGCATTAAAGGCGGCAATACCCCTCTGGCGCATCTCCGCTGCCTCCGCCTTCTGGGCTCCGCGTCTTGCCTCCAGAAGGTCCGCCAGATCAAAATATGCAGCCGCATCCTGCGGGTGATCGTCAATTGTTTTCAGGAACACATCGCGCGCCGCGTCCACATCCCCCATCGACACCAGCAACTGGCCAAAGCGGTTGCGAATTTCAATCGCCTTGGGGTCTGCCGTGAAAAAGGGTTCGATCAGACTTTTCGCCCGATCAAACAGGCCCAGCCCCACAAGCGCGTCGAACAAATTCAGCGTCAGGGTCTGGTCACCGGCATTGTGCCGCAACCCGGCCTCCAGAACCTCCCGCGCGGCCTGCGCTTCCCCCAGGCTGTTTAACAAGGAGCCATAATTGACATAAGGATCGGCAAATCGTGGATTGATCCCAATTGCCTTCTGGAACAAGGGAACGGCCAGATCAAACCGTTGCAGATTTTTCTGCGCGATCCCCAGATTGTTCAGGGCCGAAGCATCATTTGGCATATGCTTTAAAACGGCCTGAAAGGCGCGCACTGCTTCCGCATAGCGTTGCTGATCCAAACGCACGATACCAATGCCGCTTAAGGCAGCGGGGTTTTTCGGGTCGGACTTGTAGCTTTTCTCAAAAAATCTGGACGCCTGATCCAACCGCCCGGCCTGATGATGGATGATCCCCATCAGATACAGCGCATTTGGTTCCCGGGGCAGCCGCTTTAAGATCGCCTCCGCCCGGGCCTGCGCCGCATCAGGCTTGCCCTGATTGAAATCGCCAAAGGCCCTTTGCAATTCTTGTTTTATCTGAATATCCGGCGCTGGCATGGCAGTCCTTTAGTGTGGTGCGCGATTATTTGGACTCACCAAGATCCCTTTATCGGCCTGTCGGCTAGGAGAGGGCGTGCAGGCGATGTGGTTCATCGTCAAACGTCCTCGACGCCGTCCGACGGGCCGATAAAAGGACCTAAGGCGCTGTTTGCGGCGCTCCGGGCCGCGTCGCCTTCCGCGATGCCCCGCATCGCTTCGCGAAACGCTCCTAACCGGAGCACCGCAAACAGCGTCCTGGTCGATCCCAAATAACCGCGTACCACACTAAAATCCTTTTATGGACAAGTCAGGCTGTATAAAATCAAATCGTTATAAAATTGGACCGTCTGAAACACAATCGGTCATTTCCTTACACAGGTGCCCAATGCAATTGCTGGAAAGATATAATCAAGTATTGGAAAATATAAAACAGGCGAGTTCTGAATCAATCCACAAGAATACAAATGTTGAATTAATTGCTGTTTCTAAAACATATCACTCTGATGCCATTATTCCGTTGTTAGACAATGGTCATATACATTTTGGTGAGAATAAAATTCAGGAAGCTGAAGAAAAGTGGCCTGAGCTTAAACAGCACTATCCACAGACTGTGCTGCATCTGATTGGACCATTGCAATCCAACAAGGCCAAAAACGCAGTCGCCCTGTTTGACGTGATCCAGACCGTGGACCGTTTGAAAATCGCCCAATTTATTGCCCGCGAATGTGACAAACAGGATCGTAAGCCTGGCATATTCATTCAGATCAACACCGGCGAAGAACCCCAGAAGGCGGGAATCCCACCGATTGAGGCAGATGCGTTTATCACGGAAGTGCGCGACACGATCGGCCTGTCCGTCCAGGGGTTGATGTGCATCCCCCCGGTCGATCAACAGCCCAGCCCGCATTTCGCCCTGTTGGCGAAAATTGCAGAGCGGAACGGAATTTCCGGCCTGTCGATGGGGATGAGCAGCGATTATGAAACCGCCATTCGCCTGGGGGCGACCCATGTCCGCGTCGGCAGCGCTATCTTTGGCGCGCGTCCAGCCCAGGCGTAACCGCGCCTGTTTAAATCTCCTGCCGGATAACCAGCCAGGACTCCGGATCCAAATCTGCCAGGATCCTGTGCAATACGTCCCGCGCTATCGCGATACAGCCCGCTGTTGGCTTTCCGGTTTCATGACGGCAATGCAAAAAAATGGCGCTGCCCAGACCTGGAAGGACGGGATCGGTATTGTGATCCGTCGTCACCACAATGTCATACAGCCCATCGTCTCGCCACATCGCCTCATGTGATGCGGCATAGGGCCGCGAAACAAACTGATTATAGGCGGGATCATCGGGCGCATCGCACCAACCCGAATGCTCAGTCAAGGGCTGGACCGGCAATGCAGTCTGGATCGGATCATGGATCCTGTCTGGTCGATAAAACACCTGCCCCAGCTGCCATCGACCCATCGGTGTCGCCCCGTCGCCTTCGCGTTTATCCTGCGCCGCGATCAGACCGGACCGGCCCATGGAACACGGCACACTGTCGCCATTCGGCAGAATCAATCGCTGCCCATCGGTCACCAGATCGGTCATGCATCACCTTTCATTCGGACCCAAAGCCATAAAGATTAGCTGGGCGATTTCATTTTCTCATATTTTGCCAGGGCGTCCATCATTGCATTGGGTAAATCCTTGGACGGAACGGGTTCCAGAAATTCCGGTGCGTCTGAACTCTCCGCAACCACGGTTGCATCAGCCGTCACAGTCGGGGAGGGTGCAGGGGGTGGGGGCGTGATGCCGGAATGACTGGGCAATGGCGTTGGGGCGACCGGCGCATTGCGCAGGCTGAAGAATTTCGGTTCCGCGTCTGAACCAGGCAAATTCTTACTGGACGAAGCGGTCTGGCTTGGCGCAGCGGAGTGCAGTGCTGCTGGTGCCTGCACACTCTCTGCGTGACTGTTCTTAAGCTGGCTGTTTTGGGCCATGCGCATCAGGGCGGTCGCGGCATCTGCAGAGAGGTTAGGAACCCCTTGCGCAGCGGCTTTACCCGGGCTGGATTGCGGGTTGGAACCAGACGTCACGGTGGGCTGACCCGGCAGGATCGGTTGCACGGATGCAATGGGCGACCCAACCGGCGTTGCAGCAAACGGGGCCGACCGCTGACCCGCAGCATTGAAACCGGGCTGAGCGGCGAAAAGCGGGCTTACGCCATTCTGTCTGGCTTGATCTTGCAGGACCTCCGCCTGTGGTCCAGCCGCAGGGGCCGTATCATTCAGGCTTTGTGGATCCAACTGGGCGGTTTGAACCGATGCATTTTGCCCCCCGTCCGTCTGGGCCAGGGCGGTTCCAGTATCTGATGTTCCAGGCGCGCCAAACAGGGCTGTCAGGGCCGTTCCCCCCAGATCATCCCCGGTCTGATCCTTCATAATCACATTGGCCAGAGAACTGGCGAACCCTATCGGGCCACCATAGATCGACCCGCCCGCCAATTGCGCACCGGGGCTTATTTCGTCCCCGGTCACATAACGATACACCGATGCAACAATGGGGATATGCTGCAACGGGTTTACGATATCGACGACATCCCCCAGTGTCAGGCCATCCTCCCCAAAGAAATTGTTGCCTGCTTCTGTGGATGACTCGTCGGCATGATTTGCCGCCGTGAGATCCGCGGATGTGGGATCTGCGGAGGTAAATCGCCGATAATCGGTAAAGGTCCCCTCGTCGCGCGCGGCAAAAACCTGGGAATTCGACGCCACCGGCTGGGCCATTCTATCTTCTGGGCGCTGGGGGGCCTGATACGTCTGGGGGGCCTTTTTAACGCCCTCAGCCTGCGTCAAAGCATCGGAAAAGCGGGATTCCGTTGAACCCACAACCCTCTGCGGTCTACGCATGGCAACATCGGGCGCCATCGCTGTGGCGTTAGAGGTCATCAGGGACCAGGGGGCTGTTTGCGCTGTAGACATCGGCTCTCTCTTCACCAACCGCGACATCGACGCTCTCCAACGCCGATACTCTCTCTCCCCAGACCTAAAGCAAGCGGCATGCCAGAACAGACAGAAATGGCCGATCACGATATCTTGCTTTTCCCATATGCCTGCGGTTCATGTTATCCTGATGATCGGTATTGATCTGGTTACAAGTGAGATAGAACGCGATGAGCGGTAAAAAGATCCTGTTATGCGACGATGACGACGCCCTGCGCCATTCCCTGGCGGAACAATTGCAACTACATGAAGAATTTGAAACACAGGAAGCCTCAACCGCCGCCGAAGCGATAGAGGCCGCAAAGGCCGGACATTTCGATGCCATCGTTCTGGATGTCGGCCTGCCCGATATGGATGGGCGCGAGGCCTGTCGCATTCTGCGGCGCAGCGGGGTTAAATGCCCCGTCGTCATGCTGACCGCCCATGATTCCGATTCTGATACGATCCTGGGCCTGGATGCCGGCGCGAATGATTATGTCACCAAACCCTTTCGCTTAAGCGTCCTTTTGGCCCGCCTGCGTGCGCAATTGCGCCAACATGAACAAAGCGAAGATGCGGTCTTCACAATTGGCCCCTACAGTTTCAGGCCCGCCCAGAAGCTGTTGCTGACCGAAGAAACCAATAAAAAGATCCGCCTGACGGAAAAGGAAACCTCCATCCTGAAATATCTGTTTCGCGCGGGCAGCCGAACCGTATCGCGCGACACGCTGTTGGGGGAGGTCTGGGGCTATAATGCCGGTGTCACCACGCACACGCTGGAAACCCATGTTTACCGCCTGCGCCAGAAGATCGAACCCGATCCCTCCAATGCGGAAATCCTGGTGACAGAACCTGGCGGCTATAAGCTGGTTCCCTAGATCAAATCCTGCGCAACCGCATCGGCGCGCCGGACCTGACGCTGGATGGCCAGGGCGGCAATCACGGCACAGCCGGTCGCTGCGGCCGCCGTCCACCACCCGGCCGACCAGCCCAAACTGCTGCCCGCGACCCAGCCAACCAGGATCGGGCCCGTCAATAGACCCAGATTGCGCCCGGTCATCATCAGCCCGAACGCCGCCGGTCCCGTGCGATCCGGACCCAACAAACGCCCCGGCAATCCGAATATGCAGGTCGGCGTAATACCGGCAAAGAATCCATAGGCCAATAAAATCGCGACACCGCTGATATCCGTCCCGGCATAGGGACCAATCACCAGAACGGTCCCCTGGCCCACCAGAACGACCGTCAACAACCGGGCAATCGGAAATCCGGCCTTCAGGATGGCCGCTGCCAACAAATTGGACCCCGCAATCGCGATGACCGTCACGCCATACAATTCTTTTGATACAGCCGTCGACAGCCCGCGATCTGCCACCAGATATTCCGGCAGCCAGCTCAACACAGAAAGATTCTGCAACGCCCACAGGCCAAAACACGCCGACAACATCATCAGCGCCTGGCGATCCGTTTTGGACAGATCCGGTGCCCCCCCTTTTGTGGACGGCAAGGCAATCCGGCGACCGTCATTCTGGCGCGCCAGGATCAATGTCCATCCCGCCATCAGGACCGCAAAAACCAACCCGGCCCACCAGACCGACGACCAGATCTGATCGCCCGGCATCAGATGTTCTGCCAACCGGGCAATACTGGTGGCGATCAGCCCCCCCAAGGGTACCCAGGTCGCCGCCAGGGCAGCTGCAAATGGAATATGCTTTGGCGCTGCGTTGCGGGTCATCAGGGTTGGCCCGGCAATCGCCAAAATCGCCATAGCTGTCCCCTCAAACGCGCGCCCCACCAGAATGGCCCAGCCATTTTCCGGGAATGTCAGAATAGGGATGGCACCAAGCCCCACCAGACCGCAGGCCCCAATCAACCAGGCAGCGGTCGCCTGGCGGCTCATCCAGCGTCCGAATTGAAAGGACAACACCAGGCCGATCACCGCAAAAATCGACATGAAACCACCCGCCATCCCGGCCCCATATCCATACAGATCCAGCATTTCCGGCAGAACAGGCGGCAATTTGAATTGTTGATAGGCAGCCAGCAGGGCAACACACAAACCAAACCAAATTCCCACCCAATCACTGTGGCTGCGCGGCGCAGTATGGTCCGATGACATAGAAACCCCTTCAATCCGATCTCAAGATACGAAATAGACGCGATAACAGCAGGATGGGAATTTGCGTTAAGACGAACCTCGCTATAGCATTCTGACATCACCCTGTCCCGTCTGGTTTTACACTCCACTACACAATCAGACGATTGGGACAGAAAGACTCAAAGCCAAAGCAGGATTCCCGCGTGTCGAGCGATAAACATCAGGAGTTTTACGTTAAGTTCTGGGGGACGCGCGGCAGCATCGCCTGCGCCGGTCCCGATACGCTGCGTTATGGCGGCAATACCGCCTGTCTGGAAGTAATGTGCGCGAACAGACGCCTGATCTTTGACGGGGGTACGGGCCTGCGAAAACTGGGTCGCGAAATCGCCCAGCAAGGCCCAACGGAAATTGATCTGTTCCTGACCCATACGCATCTGGACCATATCATTGGCCTGCCATTTTTCGTGCCGTTCCACATTCCGGGCCTGAATCCCAGATTATGGGCCGGTCATCTGTTACCCGATCGCACGCTTAAGGGAACACTGTCAGAAATGATGCAGGCCCCGCTTTTCCCGGTGCCGCCGGAAACCTTCCGTGCCCGGGTTGAATTTCATGATTTCGCCTGTGGGGAAACCCTACATCCCAGCCCGGAAATCTCATTACAGACCGCGCCGCTGAACCATCCGAACGGGGCCTGTGGCTATCGCATCAATTTCGATGGCCGGTCGATCTGTTACATCACTGATACCGAACATTATCCCGAAGGCCGTGACCCGGCGGTTGTGGATCTGGTGCGCGACGCTGATATCATGATCTATGACGCCACCTATACAGAGGAAGAATATCCCCGCTTCGTCGGCTTCGGACATTCCACCTGGCAGGAGGCCGTGCGGGTCGCCGATGCCGCCAATGTCAAAACCCTGGTACTGTTTCACCACGAACCGACCCATACCGATGACATCATGGACCAAATCGCCGCAGATGTTGCAAAGGTCCGTCCCAGCACCGAAGTCGCCCGCGAGGGCATGATCCTGCGGCCCTGATTGATTCATGGGAATTGCACATAACTCCTTTCGCACAACATGGCGACGCCTGACACTGGGATTGCCAACATTATTTGGCTGGGCACAGCGGGGCTATTTCATCCCCTACCGCTATGCGGGCACCATCCCGGACAGCAGTGCGCGGGCCCCCTTCCCCCATATCGAAACACTGTTTAAGGCCGCAGAGCCGGTCTTTCTGGATTTGTTGAAAGACACCAATCTGATCACGGATATCGCAACCCGGTTCGATGGGGCCAGTCCGCCCCTGCCACGGTGGCAGCAATCCTGGTTTCCCCGGCTGGATGGGCTGGCTGCCTATCTGATGGTGCGCCGCCATCAACCGGCGCGAATTGTCGAAATCGGCAGCGGCCATTCCACGCGCTTTATTGCGGCCGCTGTTCAGGATGGGGCCCTATCGACCGAAATCACCGCCATCGATCCCGCCCCGCGTGCGGATATTGCGAACCTGGCCGGTGTGACGGTGCATCGAACCACGTTGCAACAGGCGGATTTAGCGATATTCGAAGGGCTTGGCCCCAATGACATGGTGATGATCGATTCCAGCCATATCGCCATGCCCGGCAGCGATGTTGATATCCTGCTGGGCCGTATCCTGCCCGGCCTGCCCAAGGGCGTGCTGATCCAGATCCACGATATCTTCCTGCCCGATCCTTATCCCGAAAGCTGGGCCTGGCGCGGCTATAACGAACAATTGCCGGTCGCCACGCTGTTGGCCGGGGGTGGCTTTGAACCACTATGGTCCAGCCATTGGGTCGCCACACGCTGCGCCGACATACTCGCCCAAAACGCGATTGGGGCACTCCCCCTTGCAGAAGGCGCCCCGGAATCCGCTGTTTGGCTGCGGCGGGTTTGAATTGCTTTAGATGAGTCTCTCCCGCGAAAGCGGAATTCCAGGGTCAAAGGCACCTGTCGCCCTGGATCCCGGATCAAGTCCGGGATGACGGTGCATTAGGCAAGTGTCTCCTCATCCTGAGGAGCGAAGCGTCTCGAAGGGTGAGCCCTCTGCAAGCACTGGACTTACAGCCCCTCCTTCGAGACGGCGCTTCCGCGCCTCCTCAGGATGAGAATCGGACGTTTGTGGAATGCGACGGCTGGAATCCAGGGCCACAGGTACCAACTGCACCTACCGCCCTGGATCCCGGATCAAGTCCGGGATGACGTATGAGAGTATGGGGCGACCCCTCTGCGTCCTTTGCGATTAATCTTCAAAGGAGAGAACGCGAAGGACACAGAAGAGCGCAGAGACAATACCTATATCGTCATTCCCGCGCAGGCGGGAATCCAGGGCCAAAGGCACTAATTGCGCCTGTTGCCCAGGACCTCTGGTCGGTGTCCGGGGTGATGAAGAACTCCCTCATCCAGCGCGTAGCGTCTCGAAAGGTTACCTACAAACAACCCCGTCGATTACTGATTCATGCTGTCGAAGAAATCATCGTTGTTCTTCGAATGCTTCAGTTTCTCCAGCAGGAATTCCATCGCATCGGTGACGCCCATGGGCATCAGGATGCGGCGCAGGACCCACATCTTGGACAATGTGCCCTTGTCGACCAGCAATTCTTCTTTCCGGGTGCCTGACTTGGTGATGTCGATGGCCGGGAAGGTGCGCTTGTCGCTGAGCTTGCGGTCCAGAATGATTTCAGAGTTACCGGTGCCTTTGAATTCTTCAAAGATGACTTCGTCCATGCGGCTGCCGGTATCGATCAGCGCGGTGGAGATGATGGTCAGCGATCCGCCTTCCTCGATGTTCCGCGCGGCCCCAAAGAACCGCTTCGGGCGTTGCAGCGCATTGGCATCCACACCCCCGGTCAGGACCTTACCCGATGACGGCACAACGGTGTTATAGGCACGCGCCAGACGGGTGATAGAATCCAGCAGAATCACAACATCGCGTTTGTGTTCGACCAGACGCTTGGCCTTTTCGATTACCATTTCAGCGACCTGAACGTGGCGTTGGGCGGGCTCGTCAAAGGTGGAGGATACAACTTCGCCCTTCACAGAGCGCTGCATGTCGGTCACTTCTTCCGGTCGCTCATCGATCAGCAGGACCAGAAGATAAATTTCCGGATGGTTTTGGGAAATCGCATGGGCGACATTCTGCATCAGCATCGTCTTACCGGTGCGCGGCGGGGCAACGATCAGCGCACGCTGGCCTTTCCCAAGCGGGGCGACCAGATCAATGACACGGGTCGACAGTTCTTTTTTCTTCTTGTCGTCTTGCCCTTCGATTTCCAGATGCAGCTTTTCATTGGGATAGAGCGGCGTCAGATTGTCGAAATTAATGCGATGGCGCACCTGATCCGGGTCATCGAAATTAACCTGATTGACCTTCAACAAGGCGAAATACCGTTCGCCATCTTTCGGCGCGCGGATCTGGCCTTCAACCGTATCGCCGGTGCGCAGACCAAAGCGCCGCACCTGGCTGGGGGAAACATAAATATCATCCGGACCAGCCAGATAATTGGCCTCCGGGGAGCGCAGGAAGCCGAAACCATCCTGCAGCACTTCCAAAACGCCTTCCCCATAAATGGCGACGTCATTCATCGCCAGTTGCTTCAAGCAGGCGAACATCAGTTCTTGCTTGCGCAGATTAGAGGCGTTTTCAATTTCCAGTTCTTCCGCGAAGGCGAGAAGTTCCGGTGGGGTTTTCTTTTTCAGTTCTTTTAGATGCATGGGGGGATAGCGCTCTTACGCAGGGATTGTCAGGAAATCAGTCAGATTGGATACGCTGTAGCGATGAATCCCGATTGACATTTATAATCGGGAACGGCTCTACCTGAACGGTGGCTTAGGGTTACAAAAGCACGCGTTTTTGGAAAACCGGATCGTCCGGCAGCGAATTCGACATGTCGGACCTCGCGCCCGACACCCATCACATAAGGTGCATTGCTTCCAGTGTCAAATGGATGTTTTGTGAAAACACTCTAAAATCAGCTTAAAACGGCTTCACAATCACCAGAAACACAATAACGATCATCAGAATGGTCGGAACTTCATTGGCAACGCGGTAGAATTTCTCACTATTGGTGTTTTTATCCGCCTCAAACGCCTTGCGCCATTTCGCCATTGCCATGTGACTGCCCGTCATCAACAGCACCAACAGAAATTTCGCATGGAACCAGGGTTGGCTGAAGGCCTGGATTTCCGCTGCCAACCATAGGCCAAAGACCCAGGCAGCGATCATTGCGGGGTTCATAATGGCGCGCAGCAAACGGCGCTCCATGGTCTTGAGCATTTCCGACTGGGCAGAACCGACGGGTGCCTGACAGTGATAGACATACAGCCGCGGCAGATACAGCAAACCGGCCATCCAGGCGATGATGGAAATCACATGCAAGGTTTTCAGCCAGGAATATAAATCACCCATCGACGCGCACTCCCGTTTTAAAAGTCAGATCCAACCGGATAATTCGCGGCGAGTTACCGTCTCTAACGTATCAATCAGCCCATCACTGTCATTCAGACAGGGAATGTAATCGAAAGTCTCGCCGCCATGCTCTTCAAATGTTTCTTTCAGGCCGATTGCTAATTCTTCCAGGGTCTCAACGCAATCAGCAACAAAGCCCGGTGACAAAATGGCCAGGCTTTTAATGCCGCGATCCCCCAAAGCTGCCACAGTTTGATCTGCATAGGGTTGCAGCCATTCTTTCGGTCCGAACCGGGACTGAAAGACAACGCCGAACCGATCTTCCGGCCAATTCAGCGCTTCCCGCAGCAACCGCCCGGTTTTCAAGCAAAAGCAATGATACGGATCGCCCTTGTCCAGATTTTCCTTTGGCAGGCCATGAAAGCTGCATAACAGCATTTCCGGTTCCGGCTTGTCCTTCAGCCCGTCACGAACGCTGTCTGCCAGTGCCTGAATATAGCGCGGTTCATCATGAAAGGAGGGTACCGTTCGAACAGCGGGTTGCCAGCGCATGGTTTTCAACTGGTCAAACGCCTTATCATAGACCGACGCGGTGGTTGCGGCAGAATATTGCGGATACAGCGCGAAGATCAGGATTTTCTGACAGCCCTGTTCTCGCAGTTCTTCCAGTTTTTCAGGAATGGACGGTGCTCCATAGCGCATGGCCCAATCGACACTGACATGCTGATCGGAAAAGCGCGGCACCAAGGCCTTGGTCAGCGCGCGCGTATAATATCGAAGCGGGCTTTCGCCCTGATCTTCCATCCAGATCTTGCGATACGCCTCCCCCGATTTGCGGGGGCGTGTGTTCAAAATGATGCCATGCAGGATCGGCCACCAGATCCATTTTGGGGCTTCGATCACACGGGGATCAGACAGAAATTCCGCCAGATACCGGCGCATGGATTTAACATCATACCCGTCCGGGGTTCCCAAATTGACCACCAATACGCCAATTTTAGGAGTTTGCAGTGTTGGATGCCCAGTTGGCAGAGTGTCTGTCATGGCAAAATCACCGCATTCTTTCCAAACTGGATTAAAGTCGCTTTAAGACCCTGTGCGTCGAATACGCTCAACCAGTCTGGTAACATGATCGGGCGGTGTTTCCTTGATAATTCCGTGACCCAGATTGAAAATAAATGGCCCGCCTGAAAGATTTTCCAGAATATGATCGACGGCGGTATCCAGCGCGTCCCCCCCGGCCAGCAAGGCCATCGGGTCCAGATTTCCCTGGACCGTCACATGGGGTTGCAGCTCTTTTGCCGCCCAGGCGACGGGCAATCCCTGATCCAGCGAAACTGCATCAACGCCGGTTTCCGTCGCATAATCAGCATATAGGGGCCCGACACCGCGCGGAAAACCAATGATCGGAACGGTTGGATGGCGTTCCTTCACCTTGGCAACCAGTGCTTTTGCCGGGGCCAGGGACCATCTGTAAAACCCGGCCTCATCCAAAGCCCCAGCCCAACTGTCAAAAAGCTGAACCGCTTCGGCGCCTGCATCAATCTGTGCCACAAGGTAATTCGCTGTCGCATCGACCAGAATATCGATCAGACGCTGAAAACTTTCCGGATTCTGATAGGCCCAGATTTTGGTTTTCGAGAAATCGCGGGACGATCCCCCTTCGATCATATAGGTCGCCACGGTCCAAGGTGCGCCGGCAAATCCGATCAGCGCCGTTTCTATCGGCAGATTTGCACTAATCTTGGACACTGTTTCAAAAACCGGCTGCAGGTGCCCCAAAACCGCATCGGGTTTCAGGATCGACAAATCTGCATCGCCTTTCAGCGGTTCCAGCTTTGGTCCTTCGCCTTCCACAAACCAGACATTCTGTTGCAGTGCATGGGGGATTACCAGAATATCCGAAAACAGAATTGCCGCATCAAAGCCATAGCGCCGGATGGGCTGCATTGTGACTTCACAGGCTTTATCCGGGCTGTAACACAAATCCAGGAAACCATTCGCCTGTGCCCGAACTTCGCGATATTCCGGCAGATAGCGACCCGCTTGGCGCATCAGCCAGATTGGCGGGATAGACTGTGTCTCCCCAGCAAGGGCGCGCAGAAATGGTTTAGGAGAGTGTTTTAAGGTCATGAACGCTCTTTCGGTCAGGATTCCGTTTCTCTTTTATAAATATAATTAAATATAAGAAAAGAGAGTGGTTGTTGTTGGGGGGTGGAACAGTGGGGATTAAATTTTATACGCAATCATCCACACATTGGACCAATTTTTTGTGCCCTGTGTCTAACACCGGGATTTAGAATTTCAAATCAGCGGTTTTGCGGCCCTTTTTCAGCTTTACCAACACAGTTTAAGTTTGGGGATAATAGGGTCTGTCTTGTGCATTGGTCCACAAGCGTATCAGAGTCATTGCAAGTTTTCCCCTTTGTATAATCGTTCTTAGTGAATCAGGGTCTATGGGTACTTTTCCGGGATTGCATCGCCCCTAAGATTTATCCCATAAACAATACACAGGTTACAGACAGGATAATTGTATAACAATGGTCGACGATTCTCGGAATGTTCAGCTCTATCTGGTGTCAGATTCTACGGGGGAAACAGTGCAAGCCATCGCGCGGGCCTGTATCGTCCAGTTTGAAGATGTGGAAGGGATTGAGCATCATTGGAACCTGGTGCGCAACACCGCCCGTGTGGATCAGATTCTCAGCAAGGTCGCGGACGCGCCAGGAATTGTTCTTTTCACCTTTGTTAATCAGGAATTGCGGCAACATCTGATCGAGGGATGCCGTCAATTGCGGGTCCCCTGCATTTCCGTGCTGGATCCCTTTATCAATGCATTTGAAAATTATTTGGGGACGCCAGCCCGGCAACAGCCCGGTCGTCAGCATGCCATGGATGCGGATTATTTCAGCCGAATTGATGCGATGCAGTTTGCCCTGACCCATGATGATGGCCAGGGGTTATGGAATTTGACCAGTGCCGATGTGATTTTGACCGGCGTGTCGCGGACCTCCAAGACCCCAACCTGTATCTATCTGGCCAATCGGGGATTAAAGGCGGCAAATGTGCCCTTTGTGCCGGGAATTGGCCTGCCGGAGGAATTGTTGGGCATGACGGGCCCCAATATGCCCTTGATCGTCGGCCTGACGAAGGACCCGGCCAGTCTGGTGCAAATCCGGAAGAACCGCCTGCGTATGATCGCAGAGGATGATGAAACCGATTATGTCGATCTGGAAACCGTGCGCCAGGAAGTAACCATGTGTCGCCGCCTGTGCCAGGAACGCAACTGGCCGATCATTGATGTGTCCCGGCGCTCCATCGAAGAAACCGCCGCGACGATTATCCAGCATTTTGATCGCCGTCAGGAAAATGGAAACATCACAGGTGTCTGAAGGTGATTTGACGATGATGCTGGGACAGACAACGGAAATCATTCTGGCTTCTGCCAGCAAGACCCGTGCGGATTTATTGCGGGGGGCGGGCCTGGTGATCCAGATCGTGCCTGCCAATGTGGATGAAGATGCGGTAAAAGAGTCTTTGCGGGCGGAAGGGGCGACGGCGGATCGCGTCGCCGAAGCCTTGTCCGATCTGAAAGCCCTGAAAATCAGTCACCGCTTTCCAGATGCCCTAGTCATTGGGGCGGATCAAACATTGGATTGTAACGGGGTCTGGTTCGATAAGCCGGCGGATATGGATCATCTGCATGGACATATTCAGGCGCTCAGCGGCAATCGACACAGCCTGTATGCCGGGGTATCCGTCATGAAGGGGGGGCAGCGTTTGTGGGGTTTGGTAGAGCCCGCCCATATGACCATGCGCAAAATGACCCCTGATTTCATCACCCGCTATTGTCAGGCGGTAGGGGAGGATGCGCTGGGTTCTGTAGGCGGGTATCACCTGGAAGGCCTGGGGGCACAGTTGTTCACGCGGGTTGAAGGGGATTATTTCACCGTCCTGGGCCTGCCGCTGTTGCCCTTGTTAGGATTTCTGCGCCAGAACGGGGCGATTGCGCAATGACGGATGCTGTATCCACAAGCGGGCCTGTTGCCGGTGTTATCGGACAACCGATTGCCCATTCCCTCTCCCCCCTGATCCATAATACCTGGTTGAAACGGTTTGGCTTGCCGGGACGCTATGAGCGCCGGGAAATCGCACCAGAGCATTTTGACCGGGATATGCGGTCGCTCCTGATACAGGAAGGTTGGGTGGGGATGAATGTTACCCTGCCCCATAAACAGGCCGCGTTTAACTTCTGTGATTGCCTGGACCCGGCCGCCCGACGCCTGGGGGCGGTGAATACCATTGTCACCCTGCCGGATGGTCGGTTTGAAGGGCGCAACACGGACTTGTATGGCTTTCGTACCAATTTGGAAAATGCGCCTGGATGGTCGCAAACCGGTCGGGATGCAGCTGTGGTATTGGGCGCTGGCGGCGCGGCGCGGGCTGTTGTCGCCGCATTGCAGGATCTGGGCTTCAGACAGATATTCATCGCCAATCGTAGCCTGGATAAGGCACAGGAACTGGCTGTCGCGCTGGATCATGCCAATTCTTTGCACGCAGTGGCCTGGGCGGACATTCCCGGCCTGTTGGGCATATGTGATTTACTGGTCAATACGACCAGCCTTGGCATGGTCGGCCAACCCCCGTTGCAGATAGATCTGACGCCCCTGCCGACCGGTGCCTTTGTGACAGATATCGTCTATAAGCCGCTGGAAACAGACCTGTTGGCCCAGGCCAGGGCGCGGGGCAACCGGGTGGTCGACGGATTGGGGATGCTTTTATATCAGGCGGTTCCTGGATTTCAGGCATGGTTCAATCCACCCAGCGCGCCGGTCGTGGATAAGGAATTGCGCGACATCATTCTAAAGGCGATGGCCGCATGATCGTGATTGGTCTGACCGGGTCGATTGGTATGGGGAAAAGCACGGCTTCTGCGATGCTAAAGCGGATGGGCTGCGCGATTCATGACGCGGATGCTGCGGTTCATCGGTTGACCGGGGTCGGTGGTGATGCGGTGGCGGCGATTGAAGCGGCCTTTCCTGGATCGACAGAAAATGGTGCGGTCAATCGGGCCGCCCTGGGGCCACAGGTTTTCGGGGATGCGGCTGCGCTGAAGCGTCTGGAAAACATCCTGCATCCGCTGGTCTCGCGGGAACGGGATAAATTCCTGAAACACTGTGCATTGCATCACCAAAGATTTGCGGTTCTGGATGTGCCGCTGTTGTTTGAGACCGGCGGGGATGCGCGCTGTGATTTCACCATTCTGGTCACCGCCCCCCCGTTTGTTCAGGCACAGCGCGTTTTGGCTCGGCCCGGCATGACACCGGAAAAGCTGCGCGATATTCGCAAGCGTCAGATGTCGGAGGCGGAAAAGCGACGCCGGGCTGATGTGGTAATCTGGACCTCCCTGGGGCGCCGGCCGGTCTTGCGTCAATTGCAGAACACCCTCACACTGGCGGATCAATCCCTGTAACCACGGTGGCTAAGGACTTTCCATGCGCGAGATTTGCTTTGATACGGAAACGACCGGTCTGGACCCCAAGGACGGCCATCGTCTGGTGGAAATCGGCTGTGTCGAGCTGGTCAATCGCGTGCCGACGGGTGAAGTTTACCACGTCTATCTGAATCCCGAACGGGATATGCCCACCGAAGCTTTTAATGTGCATGGGTTAAGTGAGGCCTTTCTGGCCGACAAGCCGCTGTTTGCAGACATCGTGGAAGATTTCCTGACCTTTGTCGGCGATGGCATTCTGGTGATCCACAATGCCTCTTTTGATATGAAATTCGTGAATGCGGAATTGAAGGCCTGTGGTCGCCCGACCCTGCCCATGTCGCAGACCATCGATACGGTCGCCATGGCACGGGCAAAGTTTCCAGGCGCTGCGGCCAGCCTGGATGCCTTGTGTAAACGCTTTGAAATCGACAATTCCGCGCGGACCAAACACGGGGCCCTGCTGGATGCGGAGCTTCTGGCGGAAGTTTATATCGAATTGACCGGCGGGCGTCAGGTTGGCCTGTCTTTCGCAGACGATTCCGCAAAGGCTGGTTCTAAAGACGGAGCGGCGGCTGCCCTGGCAGCACAGGCGGCCAGACAGGCGGAACGCCCCCAGCGTCCACCACGCCCCCATTCGGCGACGCCAGAAGAATTGGCTCGTCACAAGGCCTTTCTTGCGAAAATCAGCGCCCCGATCTGGGCCACAGATTAAACAGGTGCTGATTAGACGGTTTCGGTTTCCGCCTGCTGTTGTTCCTGGGCCATGCGCTGGCGATAGATTTGCACGAAATCAAACGGGGCCAGCATCAGCATGGAAAAACCGCCCTGACGGGTCGTGTCACAGACGATTTCCCGCAGAAACGGGAACAACATGCGCGGAATTTCTACATACAGCAGGGCGTTCAGGGCCTCTTTCGGGACATTGCCAATGCGCACGACAGCGGCATAGGCCAATTCCAGGACATAGGCAGTCTTGCCGTTCACATCTGCCTTCGCCTCGATGGTCAACACAACTTCCACATCCCGACCGGTCAGCGGATTTGTCGCGACATCCAGCGTCAGGGCGGCTTTGGGTTGTTCCCCAAGCGAGAAGACAGAGGGTGAATTCGGATTTTCGAAGGACATGTCCTTAATATACTGAATCAGAATTTGATAGGGCGGTTCCGCCTGGCCAGATGGGGTATTTGCGGATTGCGCGTCCGATGGAGGGGGCGCGTCAGTCGGTGTAGGGTGCGAAGGGGCGTTTTCGTCGCGATCATCTGCCATGAACGTATTCCATTTTTATAGGGTTTGGACCGCTGTCAGGGCCCTTATCGATGGGAAGGGTGGCTATCACAGATCAGGCTCACAGACAACCTCACCGCCACCGGGATGGGGCTGTGTTGGGTCCAGCTGCACAATTGCTGCATTCTTGACGCGATGTCCGGTCAGGGACCGAATAAAGCCCCAATGGCTGACCACAATGGTTTCGGGCCAGGCCTGATCTGCGGCCATGCGGTCTCTGAACGCTGCGGCTCTCAGGTCAACTTGATGTTCTTCCTCACCCAAGGGCCACCATTCTTCGGCCAGATCCAGAAAATCCAGCAGGGGCCATTGGCTGCGCAGCATCGTGGTCGGCGTGCCGATGTCACAGGTGAAATAGGCCTGCTCCCCGACCATAGGATCGATCATAACCGGCAAGTTTAGTGCGTCGGCGATGATCTCAGCGGATTGCAGGGTGCGGGTATAGGGCGAGGTGATGATCCGTTTCACCTGGTCGCCGTGATGGGCTTTGATAAAGGCGGCCCCGGCGGCAATCTGATTTCGCCCAAGCGCTGTCAGCTTTGGGTCGCGGATGCCAGGATCGGTTCGGGTTTTGGCGAAATGGACGTTAAATTCGGACTGACCGTGGCGGATCAGGATCACTGATCATTCCCCCTATTCTCAATTGAATTGCTTGCGCCCTTGGTCCAGGGGGAGTCCGTATTTTTCTTAGCGTTCTCGTCAATTTCTTCAAATTCCCCATCAATGACAGGACCGCGTCCGTTAGGGGGCGGTCTGGAACCACTGCCCATTCCCCCGGCGCTGCGCATCGTGAAACGCCCATTGCGCATCAGCCCGGTCAAAACAGATGCCCCAAGGGCCAGTCTGAAAGGGGGGATCAACAGCAGAAATCCAATTGTGTCGGTCACAAAGCCAGGCGTTACCAGCAATATTCCGGCAACCAGAATGCAAACGCCGGAAATCATATCCTGTACAGGAAGTTCCTTGCGATCCATCGACGCCCGAACACGGGCCAGGGTTTGCAGGCCCTGATGGCGCACCAATGCCGTGCCGATAATTGCCGTGGCAAATATCGATGCCAGGGTCCAACCCAGACCGATTTGATCGCCCACAACAATAAAGACGGCGATTTCTGCAATGGGAATCCCTATGAAAACAAGCAGAAGGAGGAGTGGCATCTTGCCCTTTCGCAGGTGAACGCTTACATCTCAAGACATAGCGCGGATAATGCATCCGTTAAGTTATCGTGGTTTCGAGCCCAAATTGATTTTGGCTCGAATTGGTTTTGGTCAGTTCAATGTCTTACAGGTATGTTATGATATCGACCATGACAATGGCCTAAAGAAAATTGCTGATCTTTCATGAAATGCCCAATCCCGGGTAAATTGGATGGACTGCGACCCTCACCCATACGTTAAGAGAGCCGGATGCCCTTTGATCTTTTGATATTTGCCGCAATCGCTTTGTTTCTGATTTTCAGACTGGGAAGTGTTCTGGGAAAACGCACGGGCCATCAAAAGCCGCCTGAATTTCCCCAGAATATGGACAATGCGCGCCCTGAAACCCGAGATCGTTCTGGAGAACGCGACGATAATGTCGTGCGTATGCCAGCAGGATTTGAAGACCCGGTTGAAGAAAGTGCCCATTTCAACGGTCCAGCCGGGGACGGATTGCGCGACATTGCCCAGGCGGACCCGAATTTCGATCCGGATTCCTTCGTTCAGGGGGCTGCTATGGCCTTCGAAATGATTGTTACCGCCTATGCGGAAGGGGATCGCAAGGCGTTGAAGCCGCTGTTGGATAAGGTCACCTATGACAGTTTCGCAGGTGCCATCGATGCCCGCGAAAAGGCCGGCCAGCGCATGGAAGATACCTTGGTTGGCATTGATTCAACGACGATCCTGGAAGCAGGCATGCACGGGGATGACGCCCGCGTGACCCTGCGGTTTGTCAGCCAACAGGTCAATGTGACCTATGATTCCGAAGGGCGTGTTCAGGAAGGTGATCCTTCAACCGTTGAAACGGTTTCTGATGTCTGGACCTTTGCGCGCAGCGTGAAATCCAAGGATCCGAACTGGCAATTGGTTGAAACCCGCACCACTGCGGAGTGATTGTCCGATGACGTGGCCTATTTCCTTCCCGCGTCGCCTGGCCCTGTGTCTGGTGTTGGGTTTGGCCCTGGCTGGCTGCGACGCGCAGGAAGAAACCAAGGCCCCGGACCCTGCGCCGGTTGAAGAAACCGCCGCGACAGAAGGGATGGTCCTGACGCCTGCCACATATGCCGATCTGCCGGGGTGGCAGGATGATGATATGGTCGGTGCGGTTCAGGCCTTGTGGCGATCCTGTACGCGCCTGCTGGCGCTGGCCCCGGACCGGGATGTCAGCAGCGGGTCATCCCTGCAGACCGTTGCCGGTGACTGGGTTCAGGCCTGTACAGCGCTGGATGCCCTGAAGGCGGAACAAGACCCGACTGTGATCCGTGATTTCTTTCAGGCGCATTTTCAGCCCTTTGCGTCCAGGGACGCGGCGGATGGACAGGATCCAGAGGCCGATCAGGGATTGTTCACCGGCTATTTCGAAGCGGAGCTGAATGGATCCCTGACCCGGGACGACACCTTCAAAACACCGCTTTACGCCCGCCCGGAAGATTTGATCACCGTCGATCTGGGCCAGTTTGATGAAAGTTTGAAGGGTAAGGGCGTCGTCGGTCAGGTGGCGGATGGGCGACTGGTTCCCTATCCGGACCGGGAAAAAATCGAATCCGGTGCCCTGACGGGTAAAGGGTTGGAATTATTGTGGATTGATGATCCCGTCGATGTGTTCCTGCTGCAGGTTCAGGGGTCGGGCCGTGTCATTCTGCCGGATGGAAATGTCGTCCAGGTCGGTTTCGCCGCGCATAATGGCCGATCTTATCACTCCATTGGTCGGTGGTTGATCGATCAGGGTGAATTGCAGGCGCATGAGGCCAGTTGGGATGGCATTCGCGGCTGGATTGAAAAACATCCGGACCGGGCGTCAGAACTGTTTGCCTATAATCCCCGCTTTATCTTTTTCCGTGTGTTGGAAGGTCCTGGCCCTATCGGGGCGGAAGGGGTTGCCCTGACGCCGGAACGTAGCATGGCGGTGGATACCCGTTTTATCCCGCTGGGCATGCCGCTGTGGCTGGATACGGTGCGCCCTGGTGGCTCAACGGAACCGATGCAGCGTTTGATGGTTGCCCAGGACAAGGGTGGCGCGATCAAGGGCGTGGTGCGCGGGGATTTCTTCTGGGGCTATGGCGATGACGCCTTGGCCCAGGCCGGTCGCATGAAATCATCCGGGCGATATTTCTTGCTGCTGCCCAATCCCCTGGCAGACCGGGTTAAGGCGACGTCGTAATCACAAATCCAAAAGGGTAACTTTCTGGCCCAGCTTGCCTTTCAGGGCGGTCAGCGCCATTGTTGCTGGCACGAAAAAGAACTGGGATGGCGCGTTCTATGGTTGATACACAAGCCCCTGAAAAATTAGCGGATAAACCCCCTGTTACGGTGGGTCTGTTCGTTACCTGTCTGGTGGATCTGTTTCGACCCAGGATTGGTTTCGCCGCTGTTGAATTATTGGAACGGGCGGGTTGTCGGGTCGCCGTGCCCAAGGCGCAAACCTGCTGTGGTCAGCCTGCCTATAATTCTGGCGACAATGCCCATGCCCGCGCCGTGGCGGCCACGCTGTTGGACGCCTTTGACGGGTTTGATTATGTCGTCGCCCCCTCTGGCTCCTGTGCCGGTATGATCCGCGATCATATTCCAGAACTTTTCGCCGATGATCCGGTGCTGGCCGACAGGGCGGTCGCCCTGGGACGTAAGACTTATGAACTAACCTCCTTTCTGGTCGATGTGATGGGCATGCCCACAGCGATAGCCCGCTATCAGGGGACGGTCACCTATCACGACAGTTGTTCCGGTCTGCGCGAATTGGGGGTCAAGGACCAGCCACGCCGCCTGTTGAAAGGTGTCGATGGCCTGACATTGACGGAACTTCCTTCGGCAGAGATCTGCTGCGGATTTGGCGGGACCTTCTGTGTGAAATATCCAGAAATCTCCAACAAGATGGTCAGCGAGAAGACAGCCGCCATTGCCGATACCGGCGCCGATACGCTGTTGGCGGGCGACCTGGGATGCCTGTTGAATATGGCGGGCAAGATGTCCCGGGAAAGCCGCCCGATCCGCGCCTTTCATGTCGCGGAAATCCTGGCAGGGATGGGGGACGGCCCCGCCATTGGGGAGGCTGGGGAAGACCTGTCGGCCTTTACGGACGGACAGAAAGGCTGACCCGGATGCAAACCACATCGCAGAATTTCAAAGCCAACAGCATCAAGGCACTGGCCGATCCCAATCTGCAACAGGCGCTGGGCAAGATGAAGGTCGGCTTTGTTGAAAAGCGGGCCAAGGCGCGTGACGCCCTGCCGGAATTTGACGCACTGCGGGATCAGGCGCGCGATATCAAAAATCATACCCTGGCCAATATCGATTACTATCTGGAAACCTATGAAGCGGCGGTTCAGAAATCCGGTGGTGTGGTCCATTGGGCACGGAACGCGGCGGAAGCCCGCCAGGTCGTGCTGGATATCTGTGCCCAGGAGAAGGCGAAATCCGTCACCAAGGGAAAATCCATGGTGTCGGAAGAAATCGCCCTGAACGAGGCACTGGAAGCCGCCGGGTATGAGGTCGTTGAAACCGATCTGGGGGAATACATCATCCAGATCCGGGGGGAGTCCCCCAGCCATATTATCGCGCCCGCCGTCCATGTCTTAAAAGAGCAGGTCGCTGACGATTTCCGGCGCAAGCATCTGCATCTGGATCCAAAGCGATCCCTGGTGGAACGCAAGGACCTGATTTCAGAGGCGCGGGGCGTCCTGCGTCAGAAATACCTGGACTCCGATGTTGGAATTACCGGCGCAAATTTCCTGATCGCGGAAACCGGCACCAGTGTGATCGTTACCAATGAAGGCAATGGGGACCTGACCCAGACCCTGCCGCGGGTGCATATCGTGATTGCCAGCCTGGAAAAGATCGTGCCGACGCTGGATGACGCATCAGCCATTCTGCGGGTGCTGGCGCGGTCTGCCACGGGACAGGAATTTTCCTCTTACACGACATTTTCGACCGGCTCGAAACGCGACGCCGACCCGGATGGGCCAGAGGCGTATCACGTGATCCTGCTGGACAATGGCCGCACCGATATGCTGGGCACGGAATTTGAGGATATGCTGCGCTGTATTCGCTGTGGTGCCTGTATGAACCATTGCCCGGTCTATGGATCGGTTGGTGGCCATGCCTATGGCTGGGTCTATCCAGGACCGATGGGTGCGGTGTTGACGCCAAGCTTTATCGGTGTGGCGGATGGGGGGCACCTGCCCAATGCATCGACATTCTGTGGCCGGTGTCAGGATGTCTGTCCGATGCGCATTCCCCTGCCCAAGATGATGCGCGCCTATCGCCGCAAGGAATACGAGGCCGGTCTGGCCCCGCCTGCCATGCGGTTTGGCATGGATATCTGGGGTTTTGTTGCAAAGCGCCCAGGCCTGTATCGATTGGCAACCCGTCTTGCCATGGGTGTCTTGGGCTGGCGGGGCCGTCGCCAGGGTCGGTTCAAATCCCTGCCTTTGGCATCTGGCTGGACCGACCACCGGGATATGGCCGCCCCGTCCGGTAAAACCTTTCAGGATTTGTGGGATCAACGCCACGGCGCACGCACCACTAAAGATCTGGAACGGGAGGCAGCCCAATGAGCCCCCCGTCTTCCCGCGATGAGATTTTAGGCAAGATTCGCGCGGCGCGGGGTCGATCCGGCCCTGTTACAGGTGCCGAAAGAGAGCGGCTGGAAGCGCGATTGAAAAGTCGCCCACGGGGGATTATCCCGCAAAAGGCCCGCAATACCGGCGCGGCCCTGGTGCAGGATTTCATCACCCGGGCGCGGGCGGTCGAGGCAACTGTTCAGGATATTTCCTCTTTATCAGAGGTGCCGGACGCCGTGGCACAGTATCTGGCCGATCACAATCTGCCTGCCGCTGTGAAAATGGCCCCGCATGCGGATCTGGCACAGATCGACTGGTCCCAGCGCCCCACCCTGACCCTGTCGGAAGGGCGCAGCTTTGGTCAGGACAAGGTCAGCCTGACCCGCGCCTTTGCTGGTATTGCAGAGACCGGGACATTGATGTTGCTGGCCGGGCCGGATGCGCCAACCACCCTGAATTTTCTGCCGGAACATCATATTGTGATCCTGAAGCGGTCCGAAATTGTCGGGGCGTATGAGGATGCGTGGGACGCCGTGCGCGATCGGCTGGGTCCGGATGGCTTATTGACACGGGTGGTGAATATGATCACCGGCCCGTCCCGCACCGGGGATATTGAACAAACCATTGAATTGGGGGCCCATGGCCCGTTGGGGCTGCATATCCTCGTCCTTGCTGATTAGGGGTTTGGGCGCATGGGCAAGGCGAAAAAGGCAAAAGAGGCCGCCCTTAAGAACACCCGGCAAGATGACAAAAGCTTGTGGGAGGCGGTGAAGGCCAGTGCCAAGCCTGTACGCCGGGATACGATTTTCCGCGACAGCCTGGGGACCCTGGAAAAGGCCGTACCGCCTGCGGCGAAAGTGTCAAAGACCAAACGCGCGCCCCCCTTTCGGGGCCCATCGACGGTCCTTCCCCCGGCACGCCCCAATCCCAAACCCCAATTCCTGAGCCATGGCTGTGCGCCCGGTGTGGATCGCCGCACGGCGGAGCGACTGCATAAGGGGAAGATGTCTATTGAGGGGCGTCTGGACCTGCACGGCATGAGCCGCGATGCCGCCCATCAGGCGACGCTGGGCTTTGTCACCAATGCACGCCTGTCGGGCAAGCGTTGTATCCTGATCGTCACCGGCAAGGGTAAGGGCATTCTTCAGTCGGACCTGCCCCATTGGCTGAACCTGCCGCCCCTGCGCGACCAGATCCTCAGCTTTTCCCATGCCCGGCCCCAGGATGGGGGCAGCGGGGCCGTTTATGTGCTGTTGAAACGGGACCGGGGGATCAGTGGATGACCACCCCTTTTGGTCGGAAGGTCCGGGAAATGCGGCACCAAAGCGGCACCACGTTGAAGGACCTGGCCGACGCGCTGGGCGTCAGTCAGGCCTATCTCAGCGCGCTGGAGACCGGGCGGCGACCGCGTCCAACGCCTGCGCGGGTGGATCAGATTTGCGCCTATTTCGGGATCATCTGGGACGAGGCCGAAGCCCTGAAAGATCTGGCCCGCCTGTCCCAGCCCCGCATCACTATCGACACAACGGGTCTGTCGCCTGATGCAACAGAACTGGCAAACCGCCTGTCCCAACGGATCCGGCGACTGGATGCTAAGACCGTGCGCCGTCTGTTGGATATCCTGGAATAGGGTTTCAGAAGAACAGGCTGGCCAGGACTGGTACCAGAATGGCAGTGGTCAGGCCGTTTAACCCCATGGCCACGGCGGCGAAGACACCGGCGATCTGGTTGACCTGAAAGGCGCGCGCCGTGCCGATGCCATGGGCGGCGATGCCCACCGCAAAACCCCTGGCGCGCCAATCATGAATGCGCAGCAGGTTCAGCAGGGGTGTCACCACAATCGCCCCAGTAATCCCGGTCGCAACCACCAGACCGGCCGACAGGGACGGCAGTCCGCCGATCCGTTCTGAAATCCCCATTGCAATGGGGGTCGTGACAGATTTCGGGGCCAGGGACAGCAGGCTTTGCGTTTCCGCGCCCAAGGCGGCGGCCACAACCAGCGCCACGGTCACGGCGGTAATGACGCCTGCCGCCAGGGCCGCTGCCATCGGCAGGGCGGCGCGGCGGACCCGGGGTAAATTATTGTACAGGGGAACCGCCAGGGCGACGGTGGCGGGTCCCAACAGGAAATGCACGAATTGCGCGCCTTCGAAATAGGTCTGATACGGTGTGTCGGTGATCAGCAACAAGGCGATCAGCAAGGCTGAGGCGATGGCAACGGGATTAACGATCGGGTTCGACCCAGATCGGGTGAAGGCGATATAGCCCGCGCCATAGGCAATCAATGTCACGGTCAGCCAGAGCAGCGGTGTCTGGGCCAGATAGACCCAGATATCAGTGGGCGCATTGGCGATCATGGCTTGTGATCCTCCCCCTGTGCGGGGTGACCGGTCAGGCGCGCGACGGCGGCGAAAGTCAGCGCGCCCACGGCAATCGCTGCGACCGTGCTGATAATCACGGCGGCCATCAGGGGCAGCCATTCCACCTGTAACCGATCCGCATGTTGAATCAATCCGACACTGGCGGGCACGAATAACAGGGACAGATGCTTCAACAGGCCAGAGGATGTTGTTTCCAGCCACGGCGTGGGTGTCCGATACATCATCAGACCAATCAGAAGATAGAACAGCCCCACAACAGGCCCGGGAATAGGCAATCCTGTCAGCACGGCGGTGACTTCGCCGGCCAATTGGCAGATCAGGAGCAGGGTAAAGGCGCGTAACATCCTGTTAGCTTAGGACGTGTTTGCACCAGAGGCGACGAGAATTTTATGAATTCAGGGCGTCTTATACCCGCACGAACAGATTGATGATCGCGCCCAATGGCCCGGTCAGGCGCAGTGGGGCATCTGTTGCCACAAGACAGATACAGCTTTCGCCCTCTCCTGCGACGGGGCGGTGGTCGATGCTGCCATCGCTGATGGCGACATCGCCTTTGGCAAAGGTGCCAATTTCATCCTTATAGCTGCCCTGCAGGATCAGAACCAATTCGTTTCCATCATGGGTATGCTGTGGAACGGCCTTGCCAGCGGGTACCTTCAACAGGAAGGATCGCTTGCCCGCCTTGGCTTCATCACTGTTGGACAGGGTAATCTCCGCTGTTTCAATGCCCATTCCCAGCCGTTTCCAGGCCACAGTGTCCAAATCCCCGCCCAAATAGCGTTGAACAGCGCGCGGCAGGATCGATGCTTTTCTGTCGTCAGCAGCATGCTTTTGACTTGCGGAGGCTGGCAGTCCATCCAGATCAGAGGATTCCAGGGCGGCCAGCGCGGCTTCAAGCGCGCCTGCGGACAGATCCATCGGTGGCATGGTGGCAAATAAGGCCCCCCCGATGGCTTCCAACCGGGATAATTCGGACCGGCACGCCGAACACAGCGTCAGATGCGATGCGACCACCAGGGATGCCGCCTCGTCCAGGGTTCCTGCCGCATAGTCCAGCAAGAGATCTTCGGACAGATGATGGACCGGTTCGGCCATGCGCGGTGTCACCGCGACAGAATGTGCAGCCGTCATAATTCTATATCTCCTAAAAGACTGCGAAGTTTGCCCATAGCCAGTCTCAGCCGGGATTTCACCGTGCCCAGGGGCAATCCGGTTTCTTCTGCGATCTCGCTATGGGCCTTGTCTTCGTAGAATGCCATTCTCAACATAACCGCTTGTTCTTCCGGCAACTGATCCATCGCCGCAGCGATGGTTCGCGCCGTTTGATCTTCAACCACCTTATCGTCCTGCATTGGTTCCGCAGCCGGTTGCAGCAGGGGATCGTCCGGATCCAGTTCCGGCCGGTTGATCCGGCGAAAGGCGTCGATGCGCTTGTTACGCGCAATCGTGAACACCCAGGTCGCCACCGATGCCTGACTGGCGTCAAAGCTGTTTGCCTTGCGCCACACCATCAACATTGCCTCTTGGGCAAATTCTTCCGCGGCGGCATTGTCTGATCCGCTGCGCATCATATACGCCTTGATGCGGGGCGCGAAATAGGCAAACAGGCCTGCAAACGCATCCCGATCCTGACACCCGGCCAGGCGCTGCATCCATTCTACAAGCTGTTGCGAGTCGGCATGGTGAGCGTCGGTCATAAACTTTTTCTTGGACCCTGTCCTGATGACGTGAGAGCGTGCCTGCCTAAGACGATTGCTAGATCGTGATGACAGGCCTATTCCCTCTATGACTACCGTTGACTGATCCATAATGGGGAATACGTAAGCTTTGCAGTGCCGGATCATTGGCATATTCAAAAAATAGCCTTATTTAGAAGGCATGGTAAAGCTGTCTTCACCCCTACTCGATGAAGGGTGATAGGCTTGGATTGAACTCAGACCGGCAATGAAGTGAGACCATGACCCGCATTCAAAGAATTTTGTCTATCCTGCCACGCAGCCTGTTCGGTGCTGTTGCCCTGTTGTTTGTTGTGACCAGCCCCGGTTATGCACAAGACCATAAATCATTGGGCGAATTTGGGGATTGGCAAGCCTATACCTATCAGCAAGGCGGTGGCGAACGCTGTACAATGGCCTCCAAGCCCTTGAAAGATGAGGGGGATTATTCCAAACGCGGACCAATCTGGGCGTTTGTGATGCACCGCCCAAAGGAAGGGGCGACCGGTGAAGTCGGCTTCCAGATGGGCTATCCGATCAAAGAGGGATCCCTGGTGAAGCTGGAAATCGGGGGCGCGACCTTCGATTTGTACACCAGCGGGGAAGGTGCCTATGCCTGGCGCGAGGATGAGCCGAAGATTGTTCAGACCATGCGCGCCGGGGCGACAATGACGGTGACTGGCACGTCAACCCGGGGCACTGTGACCAAAGATATTTATTCGCTGACCGGGTTCACCAAAGCGAATGAGACGATAAACAACGCCTGTGGCGTTTCGTAATACGCCAGCGCGTCAGGGTTTTGAGGCGGTGGGGCCGAAGCTGTTTTCCAAATCGGCCTCCAGCTTTTTCAGGTCTTCGGGAATGGGAAGACCTTCAGCACGCATGGTGCCAAACAGGGTATGAAGGCGCATCTGAATTTCATGGGCGTTGCCCGGATCCCCGCTGATCTGGGACAATAGAAGCGAGATTTCCGCCTTGTATTCTTCGAATGCCATGGGATCGTCTCCTTTGGTTCTGTGGGTCGCCAGTTTACACAGACCCCCTTTGAGCGGTATGACCTGCATCAAACGCGATGGATTTCTTTAGGATAGATGATGAGCGACGTCGCCCAACTCAATGATTTTCTGCCAGGGGGTGCTCTTGCGCCCACCGCTGGGCCTTTGGTGGATGCCCGTATTCCCTTGATCGGGCTGGACCGCGAGGGTCTGGCGAAAGTCGTCGCCGATATGGGGGAACCGGCCTTTCGGGCGAAACAGCTGTATAGCTGGCTGTATTATCGCGGGTCGTCGGAATTCAGCGCGATGACAGATCTGTCCAAGGCGTTTCGGGCGCGTTTGGAAGAAACCTGTCACATCAATCGCCCGCGCGTGTCGATGCATCAGAAATCAACTGACGGCACGGAAAAATGGCTGCTGCGCTATGAGGATGGCAATGAGGCGGAAATGGTGTTCATCCCGGAAGTCGATCGGGGAACCTTATGTATTTCGTCCCAGGTTGGCTGTTCGCTGACCTGCACCTTCTGTCATACCGGCACCCAGAAGCTGGTTCGGAACCTGACCCCTGGCGATATCGTTGGTCAGGTCATGCTGGCCCGGGATTCCCTGAATGATTGGGGCAAGGCGGAAGATGGCGACCGCCGCATCACCAATATTGTGCTGATGGGCATGGGCGAGCCACTGTATAATACCGATAACGTGCTGGCCGCGATGCGCCTGGTCGCCGATGGGGATGGCATTGCGATCAGCCGCCGTCGGATCACGCTGTCAACGTCGGGCGTGGTGCCCGATATCAAGCGCGTGGGTGAGGAAATGGGCCTGTCACTGGCCGTGTCGCTGCATGCGGTGCGTGACGACTTGCGCAATCAGATCGTCCCGATCAATCGCAAATATCCCATCGCGCAATTGATGGCGGCGGTGAAGGACTATCCTGGCCTGACCAATTCTAGGCGTGTGACCTGGGAATATGTCATGCTGAAGGGGGTCAATGATTCCGATGCGGATGCCCGTGCCTTGTTGCGCATCACGGAAGGCATTCCATCGAAAATGAATTTGATTCCGTTCAATCCCTGGCCGGGCAGTGACTATGAATGTTCCGATCCCGACCGGATGCAGCGATTTCTGGCGATCCTGCACAAGGCCGGGATGGTGGCAACGATCCGCAAAACCCGCGGTCAGGATATTCTGGCCGCCTGTGGGCAGCTTAAGTCCGAAAGTGAGCGGATTGGCAAGCGGGAGCGGGATCGCATCACCGCACTGCGGGCGGAGAAAGAAGCGGCGGTCGGGCTTTAGCTTTTTTCGCCGTCAGGGTCTGGAAATCCGCCGGACAGCAGAAAATTTCGAACATCATCGGGTGTCGGCAGCCTGTGCATCACCGTGCTGTCCGTTAGAACTTCCGCATAATAGGGCAGGTTGCGCAGGCGCTCCTCCTGGGTTTCCTTGATCTGCATCGCGTTATAGCCGGTTTGGTGGAAATAGGTAACGCGCGCCCGAATAATGGCCGCTTTATCCTGAAAACCCATGGCCTGGAAGACCGATGTCAACTGGTCGATCCGTTTGATTTCAATCTCTCTCAGAATTTCAGCGGTGCGCGGGGAACTGTGGGCCCAATCCCGGATCGCATTGTCATAACGTGGGTCAACCGTGCCGTCCAAAACCAGCACACGCACATAGGCCAGATATTGGCGCATGCCGTCCGGGCCCGCCGCTTCGATGGCATGGGTAAAGGGGTCACTGTTGGCCCGGGCCCAATCCTGACGCACGTCTTCCAGCAGGTCTTCCAGTTTACGATACTGCCAGTAAAACGCCCCCGTTGTTGCGTTCAAAGATTCTGACAGGCTGCGCAGTCGGATGCCGGATATGCCTTTTTCGATAAGCATTTTGCGCGCCGCCGCGATCCAATCATCCCGGCTTAAAGCGCGGGGAGAGCTGGCGTCTTCCTGTTGGGTCAAAAAGGATATCCTTGAACAGTCGGCATTGCCGGAATTTTTTTCATTGACTCAGTAAATCACATAACGCACGTTATGCAAACCGCGTAACAATTGTTATGTCCATGAATTATGGGGCATGGTTCTAACTGGGAGACTCACATGTTAAAGAAAATGCTCGTCGCTGCGACCATGGCCGTTGGCCTGATGGCCGCACCGGCATTCGCTGAAACCGAACTGAAAATCGCAACCGATTCCGGGGACCGGGAGTCACCGTCGGGTCAGGCCATCGCCAATTGGGCCAAGGCCATCGAAGACGGCTCGAATGGGGAGATCAAAGTTAAGGTCTTTTATCAGAATGAATTAGGCGGCCAGCTGGAGGTTTTTGACCTCTTTGTCGCGGGCGAAGTGGACCTTATGCTGTCCTGGCCGTCTACTTCTTATGATAAGCGCATTGGCATTCTGAACACGCCATACATGGTTACGTCCTGGGATGAGGCATTTGAGGCCTATAAGCCAGGCGGCTGGGTGAACGGCGCGCTGAACACGGTTTTCAATGATATTGGCCTGAAATATTTCGGGGCCTGGCCGGAAGGGTTCAGCGGTGTCGCCACACGGGGTGCCTATGCGACCGATATTGCCGGTGCGCAGAATATCAAGGTTCGCACGCCCCCTCTGTTTCCCTTCCCACAAATCCTGGAAGCCATGGGCTATCAGACGGCTGCAATCGATTGGGGTGAAGTCTATACCTCCATCCAGACCGGTGTTGTGGATGGGGATGCCGGGAACGTCATTTACTGGGATTATGAATATTTCCGGGATGTTCTGGATTATTATGTCCGCACCAAGCACACCTTTGTGACCGGCAATCTGTTGGCCAATCTGGAAAGCTTCAACAAACTGTCGCCGGAACATCAGAAGCTTGTTCAGGATGCCGCCGTGGTGGAAATGGGCAAACAGTTCGAAGAAGCTCAGGCAGAAGATCAGCATTATGTTGATCTGGCCATCAAATCGGGCATGGAATATTTTGAACTGACCGATGAACAGATCGCCCCGATCGCACAGAAGGTTCGCGCCGAAGTCTGGCCAGCAATGGAACCGGATGTCGGATCGGAAATCATGGACTTGATCCGTTCGAATGTGAAATAAGGCTGCTGGGCCGCTGTTGAAATAACAGCGGCCCGTTGCTTTTGGGTTCTCAGCGGAGGATGTGCGGCGTGTTGCACCTTTTTGAAAAACTGGACCGGGCCATTATGGGGATCATGGGTCTGGTTGTGATTGTCACCAACCTTGCTGTGACCGGGTTTATTCTTTTTCTGGTTTTGGCCCGTTTCGTCTTGGGCTGGTCCGTCGTCGGTGTCTTGGAATTGGCAACATTATCGGCGATGTGGCTGTATATGTGTGGGGCGGTTATCGCCGCCCGGAACAAAGAGCATCTGGTTGTCGATTTTCTGACCAATTCCATTCGAAGTGATCGGCTGCGCGCCTTCCATACGCTGGCCGTGTCGGTCATCATGGTGGTGCTCAGCTTGTTTTTCCTAAGTCTTGCGCAGGATATGGTCGCCTGGTCGATCAAACGACCCCAGACGACAGCAGCGCTCAGCCTGCCCTTGCTGTTGCCGCAATCTGCCATCGTATTGGCCGCGGTGCTGTGTTCGGTCTATGCCCTGCGTGATTTCATTCATGCGGTCAGGCTGGTCTGTGTTCAGTCCCCGTCAAGGGAGGGTTGACCCATGGAAGCGGTTTGGGGAATTGCGCTGTTGATGGGGCTTATGGTGTTTGGCGTGCCGGTGGCCTGGTCCTTTGCCGGGGTGCTGATGTATCTGGTCTGGGCGTATGATGTGAATACATCGACCCTGTTGCTGCAGGGGTTCCGGTCGCTTGATTCCGTCATTTTGCTGGCCCTGCCGCTGTTCGTTCTGGCGGGCTATCTGATGCAAAGCGGTGGTGTGGCAGAGCGTCTGATCCGTTTCATGTCGCTGACCCTGAAGGGGCGAAAAGGCGGTCTGGGCGGGGCGATGATCCTGTCATCGGGGGTCTTTGGCGCGATTTCAGGGACGGCAACAGCCGCCGTTGCTTCCATCGGTACGATCATGGTCGATCCTTTGGCGGCACGAGGATATCCAAGGGGCTATACCAGCGCCTTGTTGGGGGTGTCGTCCCTGTTGGGCATTCTTATCCCCCCCTCCATTACGCTTATTCTGTTTGGCGTTGTGACCAAACAGTCGATCACCGCCCTGTTTGCGGCAACCGTGGTGCCCGGTCTGATGCTGATGGTCGGATTGCTGCTGTTCAATAAATGGACGACGCGCCGCATTCTGAAAGACACGCCGGAACGTCTGGCGGCGTTGAAGGCACAGGAAAATGGGGATAGCGGCCTGCGCGCAACACTGCGGGCGGCCCCGGCGCTGATGATGCCTGTTATCATTCTGGGGGGCATTTATGGCGGTGTTTTCACCCCGACAGAGGCCGCTGCGGTGGCCCTGTTCCTGGCCATTCTGATCGGGTTTTTCATCTATCGGGATTTAACCCTGTCGCGTTTCAAGAAAAGCCTGCTGGAGGCTGGTGAAACAACCGGGACAATCATCCTGATCCTGCTGTTTTCCTTTATGATCGGGCGTATCATGGTGGCGGAAAGTGTGCCCCAGGAACTGACCCAGGCCGTCACCGAAGTGACTGAGAACACAATTCTGATCCTGTTGCTGGTGAATGCGTTTTTGATTTTTGTGGGCATGATTATGGATGATTTGTCCGTCACCGTGGTCATTGCGCCGCTGATGATGCCCCTGATGATCGCCAATGGGGTGGATCCGGTGCATTACGCCTCCATCGTTGCCTGTTCTGTTGTCATCGGGGCAAACAGCCCGCCGGTTGCGCCCATCCTGTATATGGCCTGTCGGATCGGCAAAGTATCGATTCACAAGGCCGTTGCGCCGGCTTTGCATCTGATTTTCTTCGTCGCCCTGCCGGTGATGTTGATGGTGACCTTTATCCCCGCCCTGTCCCTGTGGTTGCCACAGATGTTGGGCCTGCATTGAATGCGGATTGGACCTGTATGACGCCGATTACCCTGGCACTTTTGCAGGCGGCCCCCACGGACCGCAGTTTCTCTGATGTTCTGAACGATCTGGAGGCCGCCCTGAAGGATGCGGCCCAGCAGAAGGTGGATTTGTTGCTGACGCCGGAGCTGTTCGTCTGTGGCTATGGCCAGGCCGACCGCACCCGTGCCATGGCGGTGTCTCAGGACAGCTCGTTCATGCACCAGGTTTGTGACTTGGTGAAAGCCCATCGGGTCGGCCTGGTGCTGGGCTATTCAGAACAGGCGGGCACCCAGCGCTATAACAGCGCGGCCTATATCGATGCATCGGGTCATTTGGCCCATAATTATCGCAAACAGTTCCTGCCATGTGACTATGAAAAGGAATGCTTTTCAACCGGGTCTTCGGGGTCCCTGTTCACGGTCGCGGGTGTTCAATGCGCCCTGTTGATCTGTTATGACATCGAATTCCCGGAAAATGCCCGCAAGGCCGCCCTGGCAGGGGCGTCTGTCCTGTTGATCCCCACGGCGCTGAATGCGAATTGGCGGATCGTGTCAGATGTCGTGGTCCCCAGCCGCGCCTATGAAAACAGCATATTCGTTGCATATTGCGATTTCGCGGCCACAAATCAGGGGACAGGGCCGGGTTTTTCGGGGCTCAGCAAGGTGTGCGGCCCCGATGGGCGCGATTTGGTTCGGGCAAATTTGACGCCTGCCCTGATCACAACAACTCTGAATCTGGACGAAATCCAGACGGTGCGCGATCAGTTGCACATGGTGCGGGACATCGCCCCCCCCATGCTCCCCTGATACTCTAATCCGCGCGGATCAGGGTTCCTGTGCCGTGTTCGGTGAACAGTTCCAGCAGAATCTGGTGCTGTGACCGGCCGTCCAGGATAACCGCGCCATCTGCGCCGCCCCGGACCGCATCGATACAGGTCTGGATTTTTGGAATCATACCGCCACTGATGACGCCCTGTTCTTGCAGTTTTTCTGCCTCAGAGACAGTCATTTCAGGAATCAACTGACCCTGTTTGTCCAGCACGCCCGCAACATCGGTCAGCAATAACAGGCGTTTCGCGCCTGCCGCCCCGGCAATGGCCCCTGCCGCAGTATCTGCGTTGATGTTATAGGTCTGGCCGTTCTCCCCCATGCCAATTGGCGCGATGACAGGGATGAAATCACTTTTGCGCAGGATTTCCAGAATGGTCGTGTCGCATTCATAGGGTTCACCGACAAAGCCCAGATCCAATACCATTTCGATATTGCTTTCCGGGTCCTTTGTCGTGCGCGACAGTTTGCGCGCCTTGATCAGGCCGCCATCCTTGCCAGACAGGCCAATCGCCTGACCGCCTTCGGATTGCAGGGACGCGACGATCTGTTTGTTGATGCTGCCGGCCAGAACCATTTCGACAATATCGACGGTTTCCTGGTCGGTGACCCGCAAGCCATCGACAAAGACGCTTTCTTTCTGCATCCGGTTCAGCATTTGGCCGATCTGTGGGCCACCGCCATGCACCACGATGGGATCGACCCCGACCTGTTTCAACAGGACGATATCGCGTGCGAACAGGCTGGCCAGCCGGGCATCGCCCATGGCATGGCCGCCATATTTGATGACCAGTGTCTTGTCATTGTATCGCCGCATAAACGGCAGGGCCTCTGTCAGGATGCCTGCTTGTGCCAGCCATTCGACGCGGCGTCGTGCCTTGTCGCCCGCTGCGGGGTGATGACCTGCTGCCGTTCCGTCCTCAGTCATTGTCCATCCTATTATTCTTGTTGATCTGCTATCACATTAGCCCGATCCGGGGGGCACCGCAAAGCCTGCAAGTTCGGCCCGCAATTCCGCAATACCCAAACCTTTTTCGGCGCTGGTGACCATTGGTTCCGGGACGGCCGCGGGATGTTTCTTCAGGGCCAGCACGACATCGTCGTATATTTTCCGAATTTCGGCGGAATGGGGTTTGTCCGCCTTTGTCAGAACCACACGATAATTCACGGCGGCCTTGTCCAGCAGGGTCATCAGCTGATCGTCATTGGGTTTCAGCCCATGGCGACCATCGACCAGCACGCATAGGCGGCGCAGCACGGCGCGGCCGCGCAAATAGTCATGGATCAACTGTGTCCAGCCTTCGACCACGGCCTTGGGCACCTTGGCAAAGCCATATCCTGGCATATCGACCAGTCGAAGCCTGTCGCGGAATTCAAAGAAGTTGATTTCGCGCGTGCGCCCCGGCGTGTTTGAGGTCCGGGCCAGCGCCTTTCTGCCGGTCAGGGCATTGATCAGGCTGGATTTTCCAACATTGGATCGTCCGGCAAAGGCGATCTCAGGCAGGGTCGGGGCTGGCAATTGTTCCAGCGTCACGCAGCCCAGCATGAATGTGCATTCTTTTGCAAAGAGGAGGCGCCCTGTCTCCAGGGCCGCCTCATCCGGATTGTTGGCGTCGAAATCGACCATATCGAATTGCGCCTCTTTACCGCGTGGGATCAGTCGCCCGCGCTGTCATCGTTGCTGGGTTTTGCCGTTGGGGCATTCTTTCCACGGGCTTTTTTTACCCCGGCTTTCCTGCCTGATGCCTTTTTACCAGCCGCTTTTTTGCCAGTCGCCTTTTTTACGCCAGGGTCCTTTGCGGCAGGCTCTTTTGCAGGGGAGGCTTTCGCAGCGGCTTTCGACTCGCTGTCGTCAGAAATCGCCTTGGTGGAGGTGGATTTGCTCGCGACGGATTTTGCCCCCTCGGAACTGTCAGAGGTTTCAATCTTTCCGCCCCCGATTGCGACACCCATCTGGCGCATGATGACATATTGCTGAAGGATCGACAGCGAGTTGTTCCAGGCCCAATAGATCACCAGACCGGCAGGGAACCCGCCCAGAATGAAGGTGAAAAAGATTGGCATCAAACCAAAGATTTTGGCCTGAATTGGGTCAGCAGGCGGCGGATTCAGTTTTTGCTGGAACCACATGGTAAAGCCCATGATCAGCGGCCAGGGCCCGATATTCACGATGTGCAGAAGGGTCGGCACATCCCAGGGAACCAAACCGAACAGGGTCAGCATCCCCAGGGGATCCGGGGCCGAAAGATCGTGAATCCAGCCAAAGAAAGGCGCATGACGCATTTCGATGGTGACAAACAGGACCTTATACAGCGAGAAGAAAATCGGGATCTGAACCAGAACCGGCAAACACCCAGCCAGGGGATTTACCTTTTCCTTCTTGTACAGCGCCATCATTTCCTGTTGCAGCTTTTGCTTATCATCGCCGGCACGGTCGCGCATTTCGACAATTTTCGGTTGCAGCAGCTTCATCTTGCTCATGGATTTGTAGGATTTCTGTGCCAGCGGGAACAGGAATATCTTGAACAAGGTGGTCATGCCGATGATCGCCAGACCAAAGTTGCCCAGCACGCTGTTGAGCCAATGGATGACGTAAAAGATCGGCTTGGTCAGGAAATAGAACCAGCCAAAATCCACGGCCAGGTCGAAATTGGTGATGTTCAGACTTTCGGAATAGCTGTCCAGCAGCGTTGTTTCCTTTGCCCCGGCAAAGACCCGACCGGTTCGTTCCATCGTATCCCCCGGCGCGATGGCCTGGGGCGTCGTGATATAGTTCACGTGATATTGTGGGTCTGCGGTACCGGTTTGCCGGAAGGTTCCAGTCACGGTGTCCTGTTGATCCGGGACCAGGGCAACCAACCAATATTTATCCGTGATGCCCATCCAGCCGCCGGTGGTCGTGAAGCTTTCCTTCATGCCGGGTTCATCGGGCATATCGTCATAATTGCGTTCTTGCAGCGCCCCATCGAATACGCCGATCAGGCCTTCATGCAAGATATAGAATCCCAGGGTTTCCGGCTGATCGCCCCGGAAAATCCGACCATAGGGCGTGGCGGAAATGGTGTCGCCTGAATTGTTGATGACCCGTTGATCCACCGTGAACATAAAGTTCTGATCCAGGCTGATCACCTGTTCAAACCGAACCCCAGCAGCGTTGGTCCAGCTCAAGGTAACAGGTTGTCCGATATCAAGTTGCTGACGGTCCGCGGTCCAGATCGTGTCGCTGTTGGGGACTTCCAATCCGGCCTCACCGGTCCAACCGAATTGCGCGAAATAGGGATTTACGCTGCCGGTCGGCTGCAACAGATCGATATTCGGGGAGGAGTCTTCGATGGTCTGGCGATAATCGTTCAGAATCAGATCATCCAGCCGTGCCCCCTTCAGATTCAGCGAGCCGCGAAGCCGGGGCGTATTGATGGTGATGCGCGGTGATTGTGTCAGCGCTTCGTCGCGCGACATGATGCCATTGGAATTAGCATCACCGGTTCCGGGCACGCCTGGAATTCCGGCCTGTTCACCCGTTGTAGAAGAAGACGTGCCCGACGACGATGATTGAGTCTGGACAGGTTTCGGGGGGGCAGGAAAGAAATGGGCCTGAAGGAAGGGCCAACCGAACAAAACCAACATCGACAGGCCGATTGCCAGCGCCAGATTCCTGTTATTCTCGTTCATCCGCCTTGCCTCTTCCTCTGCACCTGTGGGGCGCTCTCTGTGCTACCGCCAAAGTTTCAATCGCTTAAGCGCCCGTTCCAGATCGCCCCGAAGCGCACTATAGTCCCGTGTTGGTGTGGTTTGCCGTGCGATTAGGACATAGTCCCGTCCCGGCATGGCATGTTGTGTCATCACTTCCATGGACAACGCCCTGAGGCGTCGTTTGGCCCGATTTCGCGCAACAGCATTGCCAACCTTTCGGCTTGCTGTAAAGCCAATGCGGGCGCCGTCTCCGCCGCCCGCTGGTTCAATCTTATCTGAATGCGCCGTATCTGAATGCGCGTTCGGGTCCGCGATCACCGCTGCTGCGGGGTCCGCTGTCCTGGACGCCCCCCCGCAAGGGGCGGCTTGTAAGACCAGGCCAGGCATACCCGCGCTGTTCCGCTCACGCGTTACGCGCAAGAAGTCCGCCCGTTTTCTCAGTCTGTCCAGCGTGATCGTCCCTGATAACATGGCAACCGGCGCGTGGGCTGTTAGACAACGGGCTTGTTCAAGAGCTTAAGCGGAAAGCTTCTTGCGGCCTTTGGCCCGACGATTTGCCAGGATGATACGACCAGATTTTGTTGCCATACGCGCGCGAAAGCCATGGCGGCGCTTGCGAACAATGCGGCTAGGTTGAAAAGTACGTTTCACAGTTCCGTCTCCGACGTCTTTGGGGTTGCGCCCCGGATTTCGACGCCGCTGTATAGTGGGGTGAGGCGCGCAAGTCAACGCGTTGCAAGACGAATCAGCGATGATTCGTGTTGTGATTGGGTCCAATCGCCTGAGAATGCGCAATTAGGGGTGTTTATGAAGAGTCTCTCTGCACGACTTTTGTTGCTGACAGTGATATTTGTGATGCTGGCGGAAGTGCTGATTTTCGCCCCTTCTGTGGCACGTTTTCGGGAAACCTATCTGGCGGATCGGTTGCAGGCCGCGCATTTGGCGGTGCTGGTTCTGGAAGTATCACCCGACGGTATGGTGTCTGAAGAAATGACGTCGGACCTTCTGGGATTTGTTGGGGCCTATTCTGTCGCGGCAAAACGCGGCGATTCAAAATTATCGCTGATGCAGGAAATGCCGCCCCCTATTGCGGCGACCCTGATTCCGACCCAGGAAAGCCCCATGACGATGATTGGTCAGGCATTGCTGGCCCTGGTGGAAGATAGGGGACAGGTCGTGCGCGTCATCGGCCCGTCGCCCCGGAATCCAGATGTTGAGATAGAGATCGTGTTCCATGATGCGCCCCTGCGGGAGGCGATCCGCGCCTTTGCTGTGCGCATTTTCCTGCTCAGCCTGGCGATTTCGGTCTCGACGGCATTCATGGTGTTTCTGGTGCTGCGGCGGCAATTGGTGCGGCCGCTGAAGCGGATCACCCGGAATATGATCCGGTTCCGGTCCCATCCCGAAGATCAAAGCCTGGTCATGCGCCCCAGCAGGCGGCTGGATGAAATTGGTGTCGCGGAACGGGAATTGGCGTCCATGCAATCAACGATCCGCGATGCCCTGACCCAGCGAAAGCACCTGGCGGCTTTGGGCACGGCGGTGGCCAAGATCAATCATGATCTGCGCGGCATTCTGTCCAGTGCCCTGGTCGTGTCGGATCGATTGGAAATGTCAGATGATCCAGAGGTGCGGCGTATAGCCCCTGGTATCCTGGCAGCAATAGATCGCGCGGTCGCCCTGTGCACCCGCACACTGAATTATGTTGGGCATGACACGCCAGATCTGATGTTGTCTGATGTAAGGATCGCCAGTGTCGTGACAGAGGCCGGGTTTGGCCTGCCCAATGGCGCAGAACTGGAAAATGCGGTGGATGACGGGCTGTCTGTGCACGGGGATCGGGCGCAATTGTTCCGCATCATGAACAATCTTTTGCGCAATGCGGCAGAAGCAGGGGCAACCCGCATTACGGTTACCGGTCAGTGCCAGAACAATCTGGTGGAAATCACGCTGCAGGATGATGGGCCCGGCCTGTCGCCCCGCGCCCTGGAAAATATCTTTCTGCCCTTTGAAGGATCCGGAAGAGCAGGCGGCACGGGCCTTGGCCTGTCCATCGCCCGGGAATTGGCGCGCAGCCATGGCGGGGACCTGGCTTTGTGCACCACCGGATCAACAGGCACCATTTTCACCCTGACCCTGCCCGAACGCGCCCGCAGCGATGATGCCTGATTATCGGCTGCTGATTAGCAGGCTGCGCGCATTGTAATGTCTGGACAGATTGGCATGATGCAAAAAACGGACGGAGCCTGACCATGCGCATTTTATGTGCGATGCTGAAGCATGAGACCAATACGTTTTCGCCCATTCCGACCGATCTGGCACGGTTTCGGGATTGGGGATTGCAGTATGGGGATGATGTGGTGCGCGCCTATCGCAACACGCGGATGCCGCTGGCCGCCTATTTCCAACTGGCAGAGGCGGAAGGGGCGGAGATTGTCACCCCGGTTGCCGCCGAAGCCATGCCTGCCGGGCTGGTTACGGCAGAGGCGTATCAGCATTTGACCCATCAGATATTGGAAGAAGTTGCCCGTGGCTGTGATGTCGCGCTGTTGGATCTGCACGGGGCCATGGTCGCGGAAGGCACACCGGATGGAGAGGGCAGCCTGCTGCGCGCCATACGGGAGCTTGCCCCGGACCTTCCCATCGCGGTCACCTGTGACCTGCATTGTAACCTGACTGCAGAGATGGTGGAAAACTGCACCGCCTTGATCGGGTATAAGACCTATCCCCATGTCGATATGTACGAGGTTGCCGATCAGGTGGGGCGCATTGTGCTGGCGGCCGCCAGGGGGGAGGCACAGCCGGTCGTGGCCTGGGGCCAGGTGCCGCTGTTGTCGCAAACCTTGCGGCAGGGGACCGATGATGCCCCGATGCGCGATGTCATCGCCCGGTGCCGCCATTGGGAAGCCCGGGACGGAATCGGGGCCGCGACTGTCTTTGGCGGATTTGCCCTGTCTGATATCGAAGATGCGGGAACCAGTGCCATCGTGATCGCCGATCAGGGGGATTTCGATCTGGCAGAAGCGGCGCGGGATGATCTGTTGACCAAATGCTGGGGTGCCAGAGCCGACTTCATTTATCAACCCCATGATCTGGGCCAGGCGGTGGCACTGGCAAAGGGCTATAATACCGGACCCGTTATATTGCTGGATCATGCAGACAATTGCGGATCCGGCGCGACGCAGGATGTCATGACCGTAATCGCGGAAGTTCTGCGTCAGGATCTGCAGGACGTGGCCGTGGCCACCATTTGGGATCCAGCGGCGGTGGCGGCACTGAAAGAGGCGGGGCTGGGTGCAACGGTATCGCTGGATCTGGGGGGCAAGACGGATATGCCTAGCCTGAACAGACCGGGACAGCCGCTGCCTGTGACGGGTATTGTCGAAGGCCTGTCAGATGGGCGATTTACCGTCGAAGGGCCGATGTATGCCGGCGTAGAAGTCTCCTGCGGTCCAACAGCCTTGCTGCGGGTTCAGGGCGTGCGGCTGATCGTTACTTCCCTGCATCATGAACCCTGGGACCTTGGTGTCTTCAGGATGATGGGCATTGATCCGACCCGGACCAAATATCTGTTGCTGAAATCCCGCATTCATTATCGGGCGGGTTTCGGGACGATGGCCCAGCATACCCTGACATTGGATGGCGATGGTGTGACGACGTCGGATAATGCCAAACTGGAATATAAGGCCCTGCGTCGCCCCATCTATCCGCTGGACCCGGATCTGGACTGGTCTGTGGGGGATGAGAAGGATGCGTCATGAGTGAGGTACGCCCCGGCCCCCGCAATGCCCTGACAGATGTCGCCGGTCTGACCGTTGGCAATGCGCATGATGTGACATGTCAAACCGGCACGACGGTTATTCTGTGTGGTGAAAATCGTGCTGTGGCCGCCGTGGATGTGCGGGGTGGCGGTCCTGGCACGCGCGAAACCGATGCGCTGGCCCCGGGCAGGCTGGTCCAGTCGGTGGATGCGGTGGTCCTGTCGGGTGGGTCGGCCTTTGGTCTGGATGCGGCGGGATCGGTTCAGCTTTGGCTGGCGGCCCATGGGTTCGGGTATCAGACGGGCGGGCCGATTGTTCCCATCGTGCCTGCGGCAATTCTGTTTGATCTGGTCAATGGCGGTGACAAGGATTGGGGCATGGATGCGCCCTATCGGGCCCTGGGACTGCAGGCGGCAGAGGCGGCGGGGGTTGAGTTTGCCCAGGGTAAGGCAGGCGCTGGATATGGCGCGCGGGCGGGCGGCCTGGAAGGCGGGCTGGGCAGTGCCTCTGCGGTTGATCCTGTCACGGGGGCGACGGTTGGTGCCCTGGTGGCAGTGAATTGCTTTGGCGATGTCTGTGGCGACGATGGTCGCTTTTACGCCGCCCCGTTTGAACTTGGCACGGAATTTGGCGGGTGTGGCCCGTCGCAAAAGGTTCCATCAGGCCCGGTATTTCCAAAGCTGGGGGCCAATGCAAAACCCTATGCCCGCAGCAATACGACAATCGCCGTGGTCGCGACCGATGCCGCGCTGTCGCCTGAGGATGCCCAGCGCTTTGTCACAATGGCCCAGGCCGGTCTGGCGCGGGCCGTGCGGCCTGTCTATACGCCGTTTGATGGGGACACGGTTTTTGCCCTGGCGACGGCACAGGGCCCTTCGGTCGATGCCATCGGCCTGGCACAATTGGGGGCGATTGGTGCGGATGTCCTGGCCCGCGCCATCGCTCGCGGGGTTTATGAGGCCCGGTCCCTGGGCAATAGCTGGCCTGCCTGGCGCGATAAATACAACAAGGGGCTATGACATAAGGCTATCAGTGGGTTACTGTAGACGCGGTGCGCTGGAATAGGGTTTAATCCTGCCGCGCAACGGGCCGAGTGAAGGCCTGGATACTTGGAAACAGTGGTGTGGGGATGGAAAGCAATGGCACAGAATATTGGCATTAAACCTGTTTCGGGTATGGCGCGAACCCTGTATCGGACCATGGGATTGATCATTGCCAGCGGCATTATGGCATTGGCCCTGATCGGTCCGGCATCGGCAAAGACGGGTGTTGTGCTGGCGATCACCCTGGAACCCCCGCATCTGGACCCGACTGCGGGTGCCCCTGCTGCGATCGATGAAGTCGTCTATGCCAATCTGTTTGAGGGATTAACCCGGATTGATGCGCTGGGTCAGGTTAAGCCCGGCTTGGCAGAACGCTGGGTCATTGAAGATGATGGGCTGACCTATCGCTTTATCCTGCGCAAGGGCGTGACGTTTCATGACGGCGCATCCCTTGACTCGTCCGATGTGAAATTCTCCTTTGACCGGGCGGTTGCCGAAGGGTCGGAGAATGCGCAAAAGGGCCTCTTTTCCGCCATTGAGACAATTGAAACCCCCGATCCACAAACCGTCGTGATCAAATTGACGCGCAAGGAAGGTCTGTTCCTGTGGAATCTGGGCTGGGGCGATGCGGTGATTGTCGATCCTGCCTCTGCTGAGACCAACAAGACCAATCCAGTTGGGACGGGTCCCTATAAATTGGACAACTGGACGCGCGGCGATTCCATCCGTCTGGTTCGCAGTTCAAATTATTGGGGACAAAAGCCTGCGATGGACAGCGTTACCTTTAAGATCATCGCGGATCCATCGGCCCAGGTGACGGCCTTGCTGGCGGGGGATGTCGATGTGGTTCCCAATATCGGCGCGCCGGAATCCGTTGCACAGTTTGAGGCTGATCCGCGATTTGTCGTGACCCAGGGCACGACAGAGGGGGAAACCCTTCTGGCGATGAATGAGCGCCGCCCACTGTTGCAGGATGTTCGGGTCCGCAAGGCGATCCAGCATGCAATTGATCGCCAGGCGCTTATTGACGGGGCCATGTTTGGCTTTGGCACGCCGATCGGGTCGCATTTCGCGCCGCATAATCCGGCCTATACCGATCTGACTGAAGCTACCCCGTATGATCCGGAAAAAGCAAAGGACCTGCTGGCCCAGGCCGGTGTTGCGCCTGGAACCAAACTGGTGATGAAACTGCCGCCGCCGACCTATGCCCGTCGGGGTGGGGAAATTGTGGCGGCACAGTTGAAGGCCGTGGGCTTTGACGTTGAACAGATTCCAGTCGATTGGGGCCAATGGGTGTCGGAGGTGTTCAAGGGCGATCATGATTTCGACCTGACCATCGTTTCGCATACGGAGCCTTTGGATATCGGCATTTATGCAAGGGATGATTATTATTTCGGCTATGACAATCCGGCCTTTAAAACACTGATGTCAAAGATTGATACGGTGTCGGACCCGGCGGGACGCAATACGCTGTACAAGGAAGCACAGCGGATGCTGGCCGATGATGCGGCAAATGCTTTTCTGTTCCAATTGGCCAAGGTCACGGTCCAGCGTAAGGACCTGAAGGGCCTGTGGCAGAATGCGCCGATCCAGGCCAATGACATGACCGGTGCCCGGTGGGAGTAGGAGTGGGAGTAGGCCATATATCATCCAGGTGGGGGGCCTGTAACTAGGCCATGGCTGGGTTCATCTCCCATCGGTTGATGATGTTGGTGCTGACCCTGTTCGTCGCCTCGCTGGTGGTGTTCTGGGTTTTGGAATTATTGCCGGGTGATGCCGCTCAATTGCTGTTGGGGACCGAAGTTCAGCCCGATACACTGGCGGCGATCCGTGCTCAGCTTGGATTGGACCGCCCGGCTTTGCTGAGATATGGCGACTGGATTGGCGGATTGCTGACGGGCGATCTGGGCGACAGTCTGGTTTATGGAATCCCGATCTGGGACATGGTGCGGGATCGATTGGCGGTTTCCCTGCCCCTGGCGGTGATGGCTTTCACTATTGCGACCGCAATTGCCCTGCCCGTTGGAATGGTCGCTGCGATGCAGCGGGGCCGCCTGACGGATTTGATCCTGATGGGCTTTGCACAGATTGGGCTGGCTGTGCCGAATTTCTGGTTTGGCCTGTTGTTGATCCTGGTCTTTGCGGTTCTGAACAACTGGTTCAATGCGGGGGGCTTTCCCGGATGGCAGGATGATCCAGTCGGATCGCTGAAGGCTTTGTTCCTGCCCGCCCTGGCGCTGGGTGTTTCCGAAGCGGCGATTTTGTCGCGCATGGTGCGTGCCGCGATGCTGGAAACGCTTGGCGAAGACTATGTCCGGACGGCCCGCGCCAAGGGACTGAGCATCTCGCGGGTCTTGTTCGGACACACATTGGGCAATGCAATGATCCCCATTGCCACCCTGATGGGCTTGCAATTTGCCTTTCTGGTGGCGGGGTCGGTGATTGTCGAGAATGTGTTTTACCTGCCAGGCATCGGTCAATTGCTGTTAAAGGCGATTTTTGAGCGGGACCTTATTCTGGTGCGCGATCTGGTGTTGATGCTGTCTGGATTTGTGATCGTGCTCAGCTTTTGCGTTGATATCGCCTATGGCTTTATCGACCCGCGCTTGCGGAGGACACAGTAATGCGGTTGCTGATGTCGGGTAGCAAGTCCGGGGGGCACCTACCGCAATTGTGGGTTGGCGGTGCCTTGACGGCGATTGTGCTGATCACGGCCCTAGTGGCTGGTTTCTGGACCCCGTATCCGGCGGATCAGCAATCCATCATCGACCGCCTGCAAGGCCCCAGCATGGCCCATTGGCTGGGAACCGACCTGTATGGCAGGGATATTCTGTCGCGCATCATGGGGGGGGCCCAGACGGCTTTATGGGTCGGGATGGCGGCAATTGGGGTTGGGCTGGCAGGGGGGTTGCCCCTGGGTCTGGCCGCCGCGATGAACCGGAACGGTCTGATCGATACGGCGATTGCCCGGGGGTCTGATCTGATCTTTGCCTTCCCGGCGCTGCTGACGGCGGTATTGATCGCGGCCATTCATGGGCCCGGCATGATCAATGTGATCGTGGCGGTGGGGATCTTTAACATCGCCGTCTTTGCCCGCGTGGTGCGGGGGGCGGCACTGTCTATCATGGCCAGGCCCTTTCTTCAGGCCGCCATCGCCATTGGGCGACCCTGGCCCAGCATCGCACTGGTGCATTTGTTGCCCAATATTGCGGGCGTCGTTGCGGTGCAGGCGACGGTTCAATTCGCCGCCGCCATTCTGGCGGAAGCCGCGCTCAGCTATCTGGGGCTGGGTATTAAGCCGCCCGATCCCAGCTGGGGCAAGATGTTGGCCGACGCCCAGACCCTGCTGTATCTCAGCCCGATGCAGGCAATCCTGCCGGGTCTTGCCATCGTCTGGACGGTGTTGGGGCTTAACCTTTTGGGCGACGGGCTGCGCGATGCGCTGGACCCGAAACTGCGATCCCTGCGCGCCGTGTGATCAGCGCTTTTGCCCCCGTGTGCGGATTGGTTCGGCATAGGCCAGTTCCACATCCCAGGGAAACAGGATCCAGGTATCCTGGGATACTTCGGTGACGAAGGTATCGACCAGCGGGCGGCCTGCCGGTTTGGCATAGACGGTGGCGAAATGCGCCTTGGGCAGCATTTCCCGCACGATCTTGGCGGTGTTTCCGGTATCGACCAGGTCATCTACAATCAACCAGCCTTCGCCATCGCCCGCCTGTCCGGCATTTTTCAGGATGGAGGCTGCGCCCTGCTTTTTATGATCATAGGACGCAACACAGACCGTATCGATCAGGCGCACATCCAGTTCCCGCGCCACAATGGCGGCAGGGACCAGACCGCCCCGCGTGATTGCGACAACGCCATCCAGGGGCTGCAATTCCGCCAATCGCCATGCCAGGGCACGGGCGTTGCGGTGCAATTCTTCCCAGGAAACGGGATATTCTTTGTTGCGAGCCTCTGTCATGGGAATCCTGTTAAGAGTCATAAAACGGTCTCAATGCCATAGCTGAAGCCTTGCAGTGGGGCAAGATAGTTTGATCCTAAAAGCAAAACCCCCAGAAAAGCAAAACCCCCGGCCCTTTCGGGTCCGGGGGTTTGATTCCCAACCGGGCTTATGGCGAGCGCCGGACAGGAGAGACCTTGATGCGCAGTCCCTTAACGGGCGAAGCGCACCGCAACAAAGATCTTACGATCCCCGCGCAACACTTTCAGCAGGACCGAAGAGCGGCCTGAATCCAGCGCGGATTGAACTTCGGTTTCAACATCTTTCGGGGTCGATACCGCATTCTGGTTTACTTCCAAAACCACATCGCCAACGCGCAGGTCTTTTTCTTCGGCATCCGATCCGCTGGCGACACCGGCGATGACAACACCGCCTTCGCTGGATTGAATACCATATTCCTGGGCGATTTCATCGGTCAGACCGGCGATTTCCAGACCCAGAGAGTCCAGTTTGCTGATCGTACCAGCGCCACTTTCCGGGGCACCATTATCAGACAGGGCGGCCAGATCGATCTTTTCACGCTGGCCCAGAACCGGGGACAGGGTGATGGTTTTGCCGTCGCGCCAGACTTCGACATCGACTTCTTCGTCAACCGGTGCATTGGCGACCAGACGCAGCAATTCGCGCGTATCGTCCACTTTCTTGCCGCCAAATGTGACGACAACGTCCCCGGCCTTGAAACCAGCCGCCAAAGCGGGGCCGCCGTCATGCACGGTGGAGATCAAGGCACCATGGGGTTCTTCCAAATTCAGGGAGTCGGCGATGTCTTTCGTCACTTCCTGAATGGAAACACCCAGCCAGCCGCGTCGGGTCGATCCGTATTTCAGGATCTGATCAGCGACATTCATGGCCTGGTTGGATGGGATGGAAAACCCGATCCCGATAGACCCGCCGGTTTGCGAGAAGATCGCGGTGTTGATGCCGATCACCTGGCCATCCATGTTGAACAGCGGACCGCCGGAATTCCCGCGGTTGATGGAGGCATCGGTCTGGATATAGTCGTCATAAGGGCCGCTTTGAATATTGCGACCACGGGCGGAAATGATCCCCGCCGTGACGGTCCCACCCAGGCCCAGCGGGTTCCCGATGGCAACAACCCAATCGCCAACGCGCATTGTGTCAGAATCACCCCACGGCACTTCCGGCAGGGTTTTTCCATCCAGCTCTATTTTCAGGACGGCAACATCGGTTGACGGGTCGGACCCGACAATCTCGGCGACATATTCTTCGTCATCTTGCAGGATAACCTTTACGGAATCAGCCCCTTCAATGACGTGATTGTTGGTGATCACGATGCCCTTTGTGCCATCGATCACAAAACCAGAGCCCAGGCTTTGCGCCTTGCGGGGGCTTTGATTTTCACCACCACGGCCAAACCGTTCCATGAATTGTTCGGGGAAGGGTCCGTCCCGCTTCACTTCCTGTTCCGAGGAAATGTTTACAACGGCAGGCAGAAGCTTTTCAGCCAGATCCGCGAAGCTTTCCGGGGCACCCCGGGCAAAGCTGGGATGGGCGGCCAGCAAGACTGCCAGGCCCAAAGTTGCTGCCAGCATCATATTCAGGAAGCGCAGCCGAATGGCGGCATTCGGGTCATGCGACAGGGACTGGGCCACGGCGCGGCTCTGATCCGTTCCTTGCCGGTCCCTCAGGGTATTTGGATTTCTTTGGTGGGTCATGTCGTCCTCACATATTTTGCGCCGGAAGCTGACGCGCGCTTTGCGCTTAGACTATCATGCATGGCGGGTGGTGCACCCGGTTTCATGATCGTTGCGCAGGAATTTACTACAATCCAAGTGGTATCCCCATGTCCTTGCGTCAACGCGAGTCAAGCCCACGCGCACAGATTGCCACGGTATTGCCTCATTCCAGATCCGGGTTTCGCCTCAAATACGGGCGCAGCAGGATCAGATAACACATAAAAGTGAAAAATCCTGCCCCGGCGATTCCTAAAGCCATGGGCAGGGGCGTGACACCCCCCACCAGGCTGAAACCCTGCCCGACGGCAATCCCCAACAGGGCGGCGATGCTGTATTGCAGGGTGCCAAACAAGGCTGACGCCGTGCCCGCCATGCGGGGATAGGGACCAACGGCACCTGCTTGCGCATGGGGCAGAATAATCCCCATGCCGATCATATACAAAACCATCGGGATCAGCACCGAGGCGACGGTTTCGATGCCGATCAGGATTGGAACGACCATGGCCAGGCCGAATACAATGTTTATAAGTGCTCCCCAGCCTATGGTCCGAATGCCGCCGGGCAGCCGCGATGCGAGCTGCGCGCCCAGAATATAGCCCGCCACACAGGCGGCGAAACAGAAACCAAAAGCCTGAACAGATACGCCCAGAACCTGGATAAAGACAAAGCTGGACCCGGAAATAAAGGCAAAGGCCCCGGCATAGCTGCCGCTGGCGGTCAGGGCATATCCCATATAATTCGGATCGCGCAGCAAGGTTCCCATGTTACGCATGATCTGGCGCGGTGACAGGGCAGTTGGATCCAGCGCGGCATTGGTTTCCTGCAAGACAAACAAGGCCCCGAACAGCGCAATCCCACCGGCACAGGTCAGCACGATAAAGCAGGCCTGCCAACCGAACAGATTGGTCAGAAACCCGCCCAGGACAGGCCCGATCATGGGGGCCAGCCCCATGGCGGCGGCAATTTTGGCCAGCACTTTGGCCGCCCCGTCTGCACCATGGACATCGCGCACGACCGCCCGGGCGATGACCCCACCACTACAGCCACCCAATGCCTGAACAAAGCGTGCGGCGATCAACCATTCGATGGTAGGGGCCAGAACACAGGCCAGGGAGGCCAGAGTATAGACACCCATCCCCGCCGCCACGACGGTGCGCCTGCCAAATCGATCTGACAGCGGGCCATAGATTAGCTGTGACACGGCAAAGGCCCCCAGATAGACCGACAGGGTCAATTGAACCGTCGCAGCAGAGGCCCCGAAATATCCCTGTAACCCCGGCAGGGCGGGCAGATACAAATCGGTTGAAATCGGCCCCGTCGCGACCATCAACACCAGCAGCGTGGTGACAATCACACCGCGCGGGTCTGGCCGTGTGATCATCCTCACGCCTCCGTATCGGCGGGAATGGTGCGCGCCAGGATCAGATATTGGACCAGGGCCAGAACCGCGACCGACAGAATGACCACAGACAACAGAACGGCGGTGCCATCATACAGCGGCTGGACGATCAGGCTGGTCATCGCCGCACAGAAAAACTGAAAGAATCCCAGCACGGCGGACGCACTGCCTGCAACACGCGGAAATGGGCGCAGGGCTTCGGCCATGCTGCCGGGAATGACCATGCCAAATCCGATCGTGTACAGGCTCATCGGGGCGATCACATTCACCAGGCTCAACGTACCTGACAACAACAGCAACAGGCCAGACCCGACCAGCAGGAAGCCACAGCCGATGAAAACAACCCGCCGGGATCCCAGGCGCGGCACCAATCGCCCCGACAGGAAACTGCCACTGGCATAGCCTGCGACGGTAAACAGCATCATCGCCCCGAAAGCATCTTCCCGCAGCCCCAATTCCCCGATGAACAGAAACGGTGCTTCGGTGAAATAGGCAAAAAAGCCAGAAAAGGCCAAGCCCGAAACCAGCACATTTCCCATGAAATAGGGGCTGGTCAGCAGATGCGCATAAATCTTGATCAACCGCACGGGCTTGATGGCGTCGGGATTCTTGTGGATCAGGGATTCGGTCAGGCGGTAGGCGCAAACGATCAACAGAATCAGGCTCAAGGCGGTCAGCAGATAAAAGTTGGCCCGCCACCCGATATGGGTCTGGATCTGACCCCCCAGGATTGGCGCAATGGCAGGCACCACGGCCAGCGCCGTGCCCAGGACGGAAAAGGCGGCTGCCGCGGCCTTGCCTGCAAAGGCGTCGCGCACCACGGCGCGACCCACCACGGGCCCGACACAGGCGACGAACCCCTGAAAGAAACGCCCGACCTGCAGCATTTCAATGCTGGTGGCAAAGGCACAGGACAGGCTGATCACCATATAAAGCGACAGCCCGATCAGCAGGACCGGTCGCCGCCCGAACCGGTCCGACAGTGGCCCGAACAACAACTGACCGAAAGAAAAGCCCAGAAAGAACAGGGTAAGCGTTACCTGGGTATCACTGGGCAGGACCCCGAATTCTGACTGAATGGCCGGCAGGGAGGGCACATACAACGCCATGGAGGCGACCCCCATCGCAACCAAAGAGGTCACCAGCACCAGAAACCCTGGTGCGATACGCGATGCCATTTCAGGCTCCTTTTGGTTTGGGCCTCCCGGCAGGACAGGTGTGCCGATCAACCGATGCGGTGCAGCCGCGTTCCGTGAATTCCAAGCCAGTTCCGGGCACGGTCCCAGTCTGGATAAAGTTGTGCGACCGTTTTCCAGAAGGCGGCGGAATGGTTCATATGAACCAGATGCGCGACCTCATGGGCTACGACGTAATCCAAGATATCCGGCGGGGCAAGGACCAGACGCCAGCTGAAGGATAAATCCCCATTCGCGGCACAGGACCCCCAGCGGGTTCGCTGGTCCCGGACTGTGATCCGGTTGGGTTTTCGACCCAATTCTGCGGCCATATGTCCGGCCAGCGGCTTAATTGCTGCCTTGGCTTCCTTTTTACAGAAATCTGTGACCCGGCGGCTCAGATGTTCCGCCCCGCCTGACACAATCAATCGGTCCCCCTCGATGAAAACCGTTCCCCGCGCATCGGGCCGGTGATCGATTTTAAGGTCCTGACCGCGAAACGGGAAAATCACATCGGGGGCGAAGGTCACCTTTTCCGGCAGCGTTTGCATCCGCTTTTGGGTCCACCCTGCATTGCGGTTCAGGAAGGACAGGCCCTCCGCCTCTGTCACGCCGGGCGGCAGGGTCAGGACCGGCAGGCCCAGCTTGCCATCAACTTGTAATTTCAGGCGTCGTGCCCGGGGATGTCGGCGCAGCACCACATCCGTTTCCTGCCCGTTCAAGGGCACGGTCACGCGGGTTTCCGTTGGGGCCGGCGCTGTCTTGCGGCGCGGCTGGGTAAGGCTGCGGAAAAAGTTCATAGCCTGAAATTAGCGCGACTCGTCCGCGTCGGGAAGCTTTTCCGAATGGGGGCGGAAGTGAACCGGGATATGGTTACCGGTTGATCAGGCGGTGCCGGGGCATGACCGCTGTCATGCGCGTGAACAGGGCGACACCCAACGCCAATGTGCCGCGCATTGGGCGGGCCACGCTGGTCAGCATCGGGGCATACCGGGCGGCGTCCGCCTCGATCTCGCCAAAGGCATCATCCATCCAATGGCCAACCTGTTGGATTTCACCCTCGATGGAGGCGAAGGCGGCAGCAACGTCTTCCCCAACCGTGTCCAGCACATCTTGTCCGTCGTAAGTCTGGGCGTCGATCATCATGGCTCTGACCTTCCTGTGCGATGACGAAATGCCATCCTAGCCTGTCTAGCTATCAGGCTTCTGTTACGGATTTTGGACGATTTCCTGACGTTTCGCTTACGCCCTGTCGGTTTTGCGTGGTGCTTTTCTGATCCGGTCAACCGGCGTAGGTTGCGCAATGAGTTCAAGAAACGCAGTTCTGGTAATGAAGGATGGATCCCCATGGCGGATGTGACCCTGGATGTTTGGCAATTTGTCCGCCTGATGGTGGGCATGGAAGAAACCCTGTCTTCCCACGGCGGCGGGCGCGGATCGGCGCTGAAAACCCTGTATGATAAATGGGAAGATGTCTGGGTCGACCTGGATGCCAAGCTGGTGGATCTGGGCAAATCCGACATGGACGCCTTTGCCAATCTGATGATGGAGCAGGAGGTGGTGCTGGAAGACGTCACCGCCGGAGAGCGCGCCCTGATGGTGCAGGAATTGGAAAAAGTCTTGCGCCAGATCAAGGCGCGGCTGGCAAAAACCGACGATCCTGGCGATGTTGAGGATTTAAGCTATGAGCGCGACGAGCTGACGCTGGTGATCCGCAGCCTGTCGAAACAAAAGGGTTAGCGCCCGAACCGGAGTGTCGCATTCTAAAACAGACTGTGCCACAGTGGACACGGGCCCCAAGCGGCCCCAAATGGGTTAGGGACAAATCTGGCAGAAATGCTCCGTCGCAACGACGATGGACAGGTCACAATAACTGGGAGGCATATCAAGATGAGCAGAGTGGCATTGGTAACGGGCGGAACGCGCGGCATTGGCGCGTCGATCTCCACAGGATTGAAAGAGGCTGGCTATACCGTTGCGGCGGCCTATGCCGGCAATGATGAAAAGGCCAATGCCTTCAAGGCGGAAACCGGCATTGCGGTTTATAAATTCGACGTCTCGGACTTTGACGCAGTACAAGCGGCGGTAAAACAGATCGAGGCGGATCTGGGCCCCATCGAAATTCTGGTCAACAATGCCGGGATCACCCGCGACGGCACCATGCACCGTATGAATGCGGAACAATGGCAGGCGGTGCTGGATACCAATCTGGGCTCCTGCTTCAACTGTTGCCGCGCAGTCATTGACGGCATGCGCGAACGCAAATTCGGCCGCATCGTCAATATCGGCTCCGTCAATGGTCAGGCCGGGCAATATGGCCAAGTCAACTATGCCGCCGCCAAATCGGGCATCCATGGCTTCACCAAGGCCCTGGCCCAGGAAGGGGCCCGCGTCGGCATCACCGTCAACGCCATTGCCCCTGGCTATATCGACACCGACATGGTCCGCGCCGTCCCCGCCGACGTGCTGGACAAAATCGTCGCCAAAATCCCCGTCGGCCGCCTCGGCCAAGCCTCAGAAATCGCACGCGGCGTAAAATTCCTGGTCTCTGACGAGGGTGGATTCATCACCGGCTCCACCCTGTCCATCAATGGCGGCCAGCATATGTACTGACGCATCCGCACAGGGACGAAGAGGGGCTGGCA